>Ga0153947_1000290_pt1 | contig 24315 bp, 22 predicted proteins | sample TSNJ031MetaG_FD_104697 | JGI IMG/M metagenome (GOLD analysis project Ga0153947, IMG submission 104697) | Attine ant fungus gardens microbial communities from New Jersey, USA - TSNJ031 MetaG | ecosystem: Host-associated > Fungi > Mycelium > Unclassified | place: USA: New Jersey, Wharton State... | reverse complement strand
TTAGTCTCTGACATTCTTATTTCCTGGCCCACTAAAAATGACAGGTGTGATTCGATGGAAAGGTTGTTCTTGCTCGCGCGTACATGGATCTAGGAAGAAATTGTGTTCTACAGATGATTGTCCGTGTCGGGCTTCCGGTAGGGAGTGCGATCCTGAAATGTGTAAGGGTTGTGATGCAAGGTGCGAGCTCTTCATCAACTTACCAGCCTCCCTCCTGATGTGATCAATCAAATCATTATCCTTGGTCTCAGAGGTAGGTCCATCGATACTTCTGAGAAGTTATAGAACTTGAGATTACTTGAATTCTTAGGGAGGAAATCCCCGAGGCAGAATTTATGCTTCAATGTCAGTTGCCAGCGCGCACAATTTCCGGTAAGTCTACCATTTTTCTGGATGGACATTATGATCATTGGAGCTTTAACACAGCACCTTTACATTGCTCGAGGTTCCTGGGGTCTCGGAGCTTTCACAACCCAGAAAATACTCCAAAACGAGGCTATTGGGGGTAAGATCTATCAATCCATGTCAACTCCGGGATTTGAAATCAGTGACAGAATATACTGGAGAACTACAACCCCTTGACTCGGAAGCGACGTCCGAGCAAGTCTCACCGTAAGTAATCTGTAAGAATAACCTTACTCCATTTGACTCCGAATCTCTCCAGCATTCCTTATTACACGGGCCTGAACTATAAGTTTGACCTCAATGACAGCTGGATAGTTGATTCAATGTATATGGGTAATGAGATGCGGTATCTTAATCATGAAGGGCCTATGTTGAGCGAAGCCACGAACAAATCGACAAGAGTTGCAAACTGTCATGGAAGAGGTGAAATTGCGGATCAGATGATTATTCCTCTAGTTTACTTATCGAAATATAGTCGTCTATGTCAACAACTGCCATCACATCATGTTTTTTGCTGGTGGGTCATCTTTGGAGTAACCAAGCTGACGCGGACTCTGACTTAGCTAAATCGAGATCGCCGCATTGAAGCAGGATCTGAATTATTTATCAACTACGGTGTTGCTTACTGGACGGAACAGGACGAATGGGCTGGTGCAAAGGAAAAAGTTTACTGGCGTTGAGTGTACAATCGCCTGCTGAGATCGTTCTTTACTGTACTTCAATTATGACACATTCAAGTACCACCTCTTCATTTGGAATTTCAATCCCATCTATCGATCACTATGCTTGATCATCTATTGTTGAATTTTTGACTTATGCACGAAGAATCGAGTTAGACACGACTTTGAAGTGGAAATTTCTTACGACATTCACATCATTCACTCTTGAATGCCATCTTTTCCGAGGTTGTTCTTGCTGGCTAGCGAAAAGAAATATCAACCGCGACGTTGGGTCGATAGCAAAGTGGCATGCGTTCAATGTTTTATTGATTGTTGGGTGATCATAGTAGAAGAACACTACGAACCTTGTAAAGTCGTCGCCCGCGACATATTTATACTCGAATCAACCCATAAGTTTCCATGCGGCTATACTAGTGCTTTGACAGTTACTTTCTAGAAATGCGTTTTTTATTAGCAGGACAATGAATCAATTTACGATCATCGGATATAAACAAAAGGACACGAAGGATAGGCAGAACGGATGACTTATATCTGTATCATAGAAGATCGCAATTCAATCAAAGAGAGGCTTTCGAAGCATCAGCGAGGCGCTTCTCTCTGAGAGGTGGGAAGCGTCCCTTGTACTTAGTCAATAGATAATCCTGCGGGGCCTAATGAGTCGGTATTTGTCGATGAAGAGTATATCTTACTGCATCAAAGGTCTCCTGGAAGCTCTTGCGACCTTTCAGTGCGGCAAGGTATTCTCGAAACCTGCCAAATTTTGGGTCTGTTTGCAGAATTTCGTATGCTTTCTTTCCATCTCCCTCGTCAAAAGCACCTAAGTCGTTTTTGATAGCCAATTCAGCTCTAGCCAGGAATGGTGCGACAGCAGCGTCCGCAATCGACCATTCTCCAACCGCGTACCCCTCTGCTGGTAGAAGTACTTGGATGGCTTCTATTCCTTGTAGGAGATTGTCCAGACTTTCACCCTTGGTTGCCGAGGCATGCCATGCAGGAATGAACTTGGACGAGAATACTTCAATGAAAAAGCGAGCTTTGGCACGGAGGACAGGGTCTTTGGGAAGGAGGACTTTAGAGGTTGAAATATCGGCAATAAACTCAATAAGAACTAGAGACTCCGCTAGTTTGTGGGACTCTGAAGAGGGTTGGTCTGGTGGAGCCTTTGGTCCACCATATACAACTGCTGGAACCTAAGTATGGGTATGTCAATACTCGTAGCTTACATAGAGCAAGTAGATTGGCACACCTTGCTTACTGGGTTTATCCTTGGAGCATACCAGTCAGGCTTAGCCTGAAGATCAATTTCATATCGATCAAAAGGTATTTCAGATTCATTGAGAGCAATTTCAACCTATCGATCACCCATAAGTGATGTGATTAGTAGAACAGGATCTCTGATCATATTACCCTTTGTGCGAAAGGGCAGATCTGTTTAAAAAGGACAGTCAATTTCATCATTAGAGTATGTATTGCTCAAGGCATACTTTGGCAGAATAAAGGGTGAGGTGCTCGGGCATTATAAACCTGGGAAGCGACTGGGCCCCTAGGATTTATACTCTCACAGGGGACAATCAGCTGTCCACTTGCCGGCCACGTGATGCTGTCCACTGATCTGTCCACTAAATCTGGATGTCACACTGTCACACGGTTCCAGGGTTTTGAACTTATTTAGCCTTAGATGAGGGTAGAGCCCCGGAACCGTGTGACATCCAGATTTAGTGGACAGATCAGTGGACAGCATCACGTGGCCGGCAAGTGGACAGCTGATTGTCCGCTGTGTCTGTAATCCATCCCGGCCCGGATGTCAGTCGATATGTCACGTCTATCAATATCTGAGAAGTTCATAGCCCATTCATGGAAACCATATGCTTAGCTGAATGAAGATGGTATCATATTCCCAACTAACCCTGGATTCTTCGTCATGTCTGTGAAAAATAAACGTTAAATCTATTTGGAGTTTGATTGGACGATGTTAGACAGAATGTCCAGCCAGACTTGTCGACAGTAAACCCATTTAGGAGTTCTATATGGTGTCAGCACCAGCAGTCCTTGTTCAAATTTCTATTACTAGGATGATCTCTGATCTCGAGTAGTCACAGTGGTATTGATGTGACAATGCAACTTCTTTCCTGTCGCTTCCTTATATTTTTCCCACCCCTCTTTTGCACCTGTGCAGGCCCAGAACCCGCTCGTCATGGGTGCCCGCCTTCAGCTTCATATTATGTATTGTCTCTACCATACATTGATCATGATATGTTTCGCTATTTTGATACTGAATCATAACGAAAAATGTGTTATTTCTATTCTTAAGTTTGGCAAATAAAAGTGTTGGACATTTTAGCTAACTGTCTCGTCTTTTTGCTCCTGAGAAGATGCCAGCCTGTCTCGTATAGTCTCTCCCTCTCTACGCCACTGACGTTTCTCATGTGCATCGTACGCATCCCGTTGATCTATCCAGCGTTCTTGTACATCACGAACATCGCTTAGAGGGCCCTTCAGTGGTCCTGCTGCAGAGGAGAAAAGACCGTGTGCATTAGGCCGCAAATCAGGAGCATTGTCCATTTGATCTATAGCATCTGGAGGAGGTTGGGCGTCAGGGGGAGGGATGAAAACGTAGCCTGTTGCCCGATCGATCACCCTAGTGAGGTTCAACATGGAATGTTTGTCCTATAGATGTGATAGTCGATAACAGATATAGAGGCATGTAATACCAAAACTCACTTCAACTGCTAGCGTTTCGAAACCAACAAGGCTGAAATCTTCAATGAGGGAAATTATAGCCATATTGAGAGCTGAGAATCTGGCCGGTGAAGATGATGTTAACGAGTTTTCGAGATAGGATAAGTCTTGAACCTCGGTGTAGAAGTCAAGATTAAATTCTGTCAAGTATGATTTATGAATGAAATTCTCGCCGATTGATAGACGCACCAAGTTCCCCATACTGTTTAAGAAGGTCAATCTTTGATAAGACATTGATATGTGGTAGTTCCAGATGTAGCATTGCTCTCAGTGAGAGGAGCAATACAGAAACATATTTAGCTGCATCGGTAATATAGTGAGCATCGCAAAGATGCACCGCGGCTAACTGTCCTGGATGAATCATAAGTGAAAATGATAGCAAGATTTGCGTAATGACGCACCCTGAATCCACTCTTGACCAATCTCTTGACAACCCTCTTGATACTGTCATGATTCGTGCTTAATTCCACTTGTCCGGGCAGATCAAAAAGGACATATGCATCGTCCCCTAGCTCCTTCAACTTCTCCTCGAGCCAGTCATAGTTAGTCTTCAAGTACTCCATTGAATATAACATCCCGCCATTTGGACCGAGACCATATTCCTCCATTACCTCGTTCAGGGAGATAAGTTCAGATATGTTGATCGCACAAGGATATGGTATCGTATCATTTGCAGGGTCGAGGTTGACAACGGCTATTGGTCTGTTGATGGCACTGAAAAGCTGATATTTACCGAAGCAATATGTGGATTTGCCACTTCCAGGTGAACCACAAATGATCTCACCGAAAGGCATGTAGTGGTAGGACGTGTAACAATGCGTTACGACCTTGAATCCAAACAACTGACGTAAATAAACTATGATCAACAGTCAATTGCACACTTGGGATAGTCAAATTCAATGGGCATAGTAACATAGCAGAAAAAGAAAGGGAGAGCCCAAAACAACAACAGTGATACCATAATATACCCCATGGTCAAATTGCTTACCGTTGGATCATACGCCTCATAATCTCACTCAATAGAATGGATAAAACTTTCCAATTCGCCATTGAAAAATGTACTACCAGGACCCCCTGACCTCGATCCAATCTCGTAGTACATTCACTCTGTCGGTCCCAATCTGCTGTGTAACCTCTACTTGTCGATTGATTGGTAGACCTTCATAGTGACTGAGTAAATTCCCATCCAATATACCTCTTGTTAGCGGTTTTGAAACATGATCATTCTTCACAATTCTTAAAATGGGTCATTAATGGGTTGAACATGGGAAGAGACGGGGCTCACCGGAAGGCTTTTGGGTTAAGCGCAGCTGTATGTTGTAAACTTCTCATCAGTTGTCCCTGTAAGAGTGCCAGTCGCTTATGAGAAGTTTCTTCTAGAACTGTCAACGAGGACAGTGATCCGTTGGTCGAACCTTAGCGAACCATACATCAAAAGCTGAAGTGAATCCGATACTGATGATTTCACGCACCAGCCAATATTCTCGAACTGGGTATCGGTGGATCCTCCTTCGTCCGATGAGCGACAGTGACTGTAGTGCGGCATTCACGTTGGCAATGAAATTCGGTTCTCAGGAGTAGATGGCGTCCATCACGAGAATCAGGATCTAGAATGACAAGTAGGATATTCGATATGGAGGATATGATCAGTGTGGATCAAGAGGTAGCGACAAAAGATTGACCTTGCGGATTATACTCGTAAATACGCACGATACCCTCCTCATCACCTGTCACAATCCGCAAATCATCTTCGGTAAATAAGAAATTTGCGCTGGTGACGCAAACACGATGAGTGTCCCTCGAAAGTAGCACAAGCTTGTACGGGTCCTCCTAAAGTAGCCAAAAAGATCAGCTGACTATTTTCAAACCCAAATGCAGTGCTACGGACCTGGAATGCTACAAAAGATACACTCTTCACTGCATCCCCGATCAGTAGCAGGTTTTTGAGGGTTTGCAATGAAGTCACATAGACCCCGACATCCATAAATGCGACACCCACAAGGCGTTCGTCAGAGTCAAATGCACGGACAAAAATCTGGGGTAAAAGCCACATCAGTTATAGACAAGGTGTAATGAAGTTAAATGAAATGAGAATGAAAACGGACGGGCGTCAGTGTCAGCCATACGGTGCTAATAGCCAACACCGCAACACGTTGCGATCCCTGACACAGATTCGAGAAATAAAGTTTGAAACCAAAGGCTCACCTTTTGACCCATGGATGACACAAGATAGTCATTTAGCCCACATACGGCAGTTACGGGTCCTTTAGCATCGTCTCTACACCGCAAACGGAGTTTATACCACCGGCGCTGAGAGACAGCTGGGTCAGGAACGACCTCTACAATTTCAAAAATATATGTCTATGATATCGGTTCTTAGGCTTAAGTTAAACACGGTGCGTGGAAAACGTACCGCTCCCTTGACGGCAAGATCCTCGCCACGATCAATCGAGGTTCCAACAGCTACGAAGTCTTTCTTTCCCGTCTCCGTCGCAGCTGTTTCCAGAGTCACGATGGCCATATCGTTAACATACTCGTTTGTTGCAAATTCAAATCTAGATATCGTAATTTGAGTTATTTGATTTATAGCCGAGAGCCGCCGACTGACCCATCCATCGTAACCCAGATATCAGGGGCAATTAACTCCAACGCCGAACAGTCCGCATATGGCTCAGAGACGTTCGGAGCTGCATGATGATAACAATGGATGTGGTCGGTAATCGAAAAAAGGGAAAAATATGCGTCAGTTAAATGCCATTAAAGACGTTTTTGATATACTCACCCTCAGGTTCCCACAGCTTGGTCCCATCCTCATCAAACGATGTGAATCTTGCCTGCAACGAAGAAGCAGCAACAATTAGACTCGTTGAAGAGTCAAACAAAATGCTTGAATATGCCCGTCCGCGGGGTATTGATCTAGATGGCAGCGTACTATTGAATTGAAAATCAGGAATCCATGCAAGTAGGATCGGACCCTTGTTCCCACGTGAGCGCCACTGTTTCAAGAAGAATAAGTGAAGCCCTTACCTCTTCAGTATACATTAAAAAGTCGTTTTTCGATTCCCACAGCGAACAAGGTGTAAACGCATGTACAACGTTATGCCCCGAAGGATAAACTTGCACTCCACCCTTATCAGTCGACAATATCCAATGCGGTCGATCACCAGTGAAAAAGATGCCCGAGTACGTGACACCTGGCGTGGGTGAAGTCACAAACGGAATAAAAACTCGGTTTATCTTCTTCTGCTCAGCTAATATATGGCTCTTTTCATTTTCTTCCAGTCGTTGAATGTCAAAGGCTTTGGATGCAATTTTTGCGAACTTAATCTTGAGAGATGTGGCTCGGGGTTTGGAATCTATGAGTGGGTTTTCTGTATCTCTCGAGCCCGAAACCGCAGCTTCGTAGATGGCCAGTTGACCAGAACGTAAGAAAACCTAGAGCACATGAGACAAACAATAAGACAGCCATATCCAATAACCAGTTTCTACTCACACAGAGATGAGGAACTAGAGAGGTTTCCCCAACAGGACTCAATAAGATTTGCTCAATATCTAGATCTTGAGGCTTGCGAGGGGGATCTTGGGGTGGAGATGACGCTGGAGGGTCATGTGTGTCTGTTAAGACTGATTGCAAAGAGGCTAATGCCGATGTGGAGAATGCCAGCAACAACTTTGGTAAAGTCCAGATCTAGTGTATCATCAGATGCCATCAAGAATATGACACGACTGATAGGGCACTGACCTCGAGGACACCCTGCGGCCGAACCAATAATAACCATTGCGACTTGGCCCCTGAGGCAGCTTGCAGCGTTGATGTGGCAGATGGCGGTAATTTGTTCTCGAGTTGTGCCTCAAACAATCCAGTCGAGTCTAAAAAGAAACATCCACAGAGATATCTTGATGTCTAAGGTATATAAGAGTGAAGTCAACATTATTGTCATCGGAGGAGAACATACCTTATCACCCATTGGCGACATGTCTTTCCTCCTGATCTTTCCCCTCTCTGTTTCTCCAACAAACAGTCCGATGGAATCATCCTCTCTCAAAACTAGTACAAACGGATCCGAAATACTGCAAGCTCTTATCTTCGGTCTCGGCATATTGCCATCTTTATCAGGTATAATTTGCCGTTCAGTCCCATCAGGTTCGAGGACGCGTATGGCATTGGTCATGACATGTAATATTGCTGTCCGTTGGAAAAATGGTGCAGCACCGATCGTCAAGCCTGGTGTTCGAGTCTTGATAGAGACGTCACGGTTTATCGAACGGACTGCAATCTGTCATGACAAGAGACAAGAGAGTTTCAGATTGTGAAAACGCCGCGAAAGGAAGGACCACGTACGCGGGAAGAGCCAGGTGATGGGTTGATATCGGTACTCAGAATAAGTGTATCATTGTCTTGTCCATAAGCTGCAGTACTGTTGCGTAGGGGTTGACGTATGGGTAAAGACCATATCCCCCGAGATCCACTGATAGCAAGGATTTTGCGCTTTCTACGGACTGGTAGGTCTCTCTGATGACATGGCGTCAAAGATGTGACCAGGGACGATAAAGGTTTTCCCACCTGAAAAAGGGTGAAACCACCCAGATTACCTACACCGGTAGCCGCAACGAGTTCTGGCACTGGCTTTTCCTACATGAATTTCGGTCATTTTGAGATGAGCATGATGCAGGATGACAACACACCCCGTTCATAGCAACAGAGAACGTCATGCTGGAAATAGGGCCATGGGCGGGGAGGTAGTCTCTCATTGAGAGCTGAATGATAGTTTTGGTCTTCTTCATATGCATAACTCCGTTAGTCGTTGGTTCAACTTCAATTTTTGAATCACCGTAAATATCTGACGTTCCCATATATTAACACTTGAATCTAATTGAAGCTAGGAAGGCGGCGTACCGTCATCGTCGTCATCCATCATCACATCCTCAGTCACCACAGCTGCAGAAACTGCAGCTTCATTCTCTTCTACGTCCTGCTCAACGTGCGTAGCCTTGAGAAGGATGGATGGACCCGCGGTGCTCCCGATAAAGATATGATCTCCATCCACACGCCTAACAACTGTTGGAATTGTAGTCTGTGCAATGGCGGGTGACATTGACAATTTCGACACTGTCTTCCCATCTACAACAAACTCGATAGGATATACTATACCATCTCTCAGGATCAAGAATACAGTCTTATCGTCAACCATAATTGATCGGCATCCTTCTAATGTGAGCTTCTGCGATGCATCTTCCTCGCTAAGAGGGAGATACGACAAATCACTCATCCGTGTAGCCCAGCCATTTACTTGCAAAGCGACTCGCTTAGAGGATTGGTCGACATAGATCACAGAATTACCAGTTATTACGACAACGCCACGAAATACAGTCGAGCAAGCCAATAATGAGAAGGCGTCATGGGGAAGACCTTGAACAGATGTCATAATACTGGAGTTTTGAGTCATGATGTCGAGTGTGAAGATAATCAATCGGACTGTATCCTTGAGTTCACGAAGTCGACTGTGTAGAATAATCTATGGGGTGAATAGAGGTCCCATTTGACGACGTACCCTGTCCAAGTTTGCTGAGTTTGGAAAAGAATGGCGAGGGTAGGATTGTTGAAGCCAGGAAGGAAGACAAAGTCAATAACGTTACGGATACTTTCTTCGACCTGGATAGGAAGATCTAAAATGAAACTCGGGGAGTATGGTACATCCCTGTTTCAACCCACACCATGAGGGGACAAAAACAAACAAAAGGAATTGAACGACCTACTTGGGCTGAGATTGATCTTGCTCCATAACATCGAGTTCAGCTTGGGTTTGATAAAATGGGAGGATAGCAATGGCATGCTTTGGGAGAGAGAGTGCCGCGCAGCGAGAATGAGGATCAACACGGAGATCTGCACAGAAAAGAGGAGAGTCGAGGGAGAGCTAAGACAAAATAAACGCAAGAGCTGAATGATTTTTGTCGGGCTTACGCACCAATTGAGGTGCTCGTTCATAAGTGTGAATTGACACAGTAATAAGATCATGTGCTGTATCTGACCATTCCAGGAGAGCAATCTATTGAGGGTCAGGTTTCAAGTTGAAATAGAGACAAAGGTTATGTGCCTTGGCGTCTTTGAAGGAAACAAGTAACCGGTCCAGTTTATCTTCGAGTGAGGCCATAATCTTGACTCCTTCAAGACCGGTGACGATTCCATGAAGTTTGTGTTCGCGAATGAAGTAAAAGCGCGTGACAGTAGGCTGCTTGGTGTTTTTCTGGATTGCAGACTGAAGTAACGAATGGACTAGTCAGTAACGATTTCAGTCTCAAAAGATAAACCGCGTGCAGAGAAAAACATGTATTTGGCTGATGCAGTAAATCACCTGTGATATATTGACAAAACCCTCGCCTTGCTCGTCCATCTCGACTTCACCTTCAACAGCCTCCGTCCCCCTCCGCACCTTTCCTTTTCGTTCACGTTCATCCTCACTTTGGGTAGAAACTGGGGCGGGCTCTTCGCGGACCTCAAAAATACGGAGAATATTTGACCTTGCGACAACCACGTTGCATAAAACACGAGCCACAACTTCGTGTCGGACACTCGATGAAGCAGGGGAGTCCTGTCGTGTTGAAGGCAATAGCTTGAGACTAGTAGCAAATTCTACGCCACTTGCTGGTAGTATCTCCTGCTGTAAGGCATGCATTATGCTCAAAAAACCAGACTGTAGTTTACTCTGCCAATAATGCTGAAGTAAGCATCAATAAATTTCTATTTTATCTCGGCCTCTTTTAACAACATGTCCTCCGCCTTGTCTAATCGACCATGACCGTTGAAGAATCCATCATGACTGCGAAATTCAGAACCTAACATGCTTCCACCACCAACTTCTATGGGTCGTAAATGAACAGTTACAATCGCGGCTACATAGGACCTTACCAGTACGGCACTACCATCATCATTGCACAAAGCCTCTCAGCTGTCATCCACTTTTTTTACACTCGATCCAAGGCCACATGGATCACCGCAAGTCAGACTCGTGTTAGTATGTGAAAGGAAACATATATCAGCAACTCCATCTCCTACCAAATACTGATGCTAAGCCATCCAATATACCCACCATGTATTCGTCCGCTATCTCGTCCAAGTCGCAAAGCACCAGGTCACTTAATACACCTGTAAGTTCTTGCTCAATGGCTTGTTCTTTCTGTAACCTGCATTTGTTTCAAGGTCTATCCTGCACGCCCATGTCAATTCTCCGCTCGTGTCTTCAAGGCACCGACATTTGGCTCGCGCTACGGCCAACGGCCTAAATACGACTCAAAGTTTCAATGCATGGCTGTGCCGGGCGATTATTATTCCCCTCTGTACGACGATACCATCACTTATTTTCCGCTCGTCTCGGACCCTCAACGACCATCATATTACGCTGCTCCTGCCATTAGAACATCTCATTTAGCTGCTCGAGACTTTCCATCTCGACCACCCACCCAATCTGATGACATTTCCAGCCGTGGCACCATTAATTCATATTTTTATGGACGGTCTGACTGTTGCACTCAATCTGACGACACCGCGACAGATGACTCATGCTCACCTAGTCTCTCCCCTGTTTCTTCTACAATGTCAATTGACAGCATGCTAGCTGTGAAAAGCCCACACCTGAGCTCATTGACTGAACGAGAGGAAAGAGGACGAGCCAGTGGCGCGGCTGCAACGAGGCACAACTCGATCAGTGGTAATAGCAATACTGTACTGTTCCCACCACTCACTGGAGCAACAGGGTCGACAATTAGTAGAACTTGTCTGGGACAGTTGAGCGGCAGTCATGGGGATGGATCGACCTCATTAGCAGGTGACAAAATTCATCTCCGGTTAAATACCGTTCTGATACAGTTCAAGGCCCCCATGTTGCTGGTACACTCAATTCAGCAACATCCATTACGATGCCTCCTACATCTGCCACCAACAATCGTTCCGTAAGTCTGGCCTCTAAAGTCAGCCCCACCTTCGCAGCAGCTGCAGTCCCTCCGCCATCATCATCGACATCAGTTGCTCCGGTTCCCGTTTTCTCAGTGCCGGTACCTCACAATGCGTCAGGCGGACATGCATGGCATTCAATGACGACTGCTCCCCCTTCAGAGGCGGAATCAGAAGACGTTTCACTCGAGGCACGTATGAATGCTGAATACAATTCTATCGCCACAGGCTCCCTATATACCGTACCAAAAAATGCTGATAATGGTATGACGATTCGTCTCTCCACTCCGGGTCCGCAGGCTACACGTATTGGAAACGAGAGAAAGGGCTCTCCTGGAACCAGCATTCCTGAGGACACGCGTTTACATATTCCCATCCCTGATCCTCCTGTCACAGAAACAAGCTCAGATGATACAATCACGGAACCAATGCCAGCAGTTGCGAGGAGCCCTGGGAGTTCAATTCTTGTCGAATCATTGGAAGAGGGAAGAGCAACAAGTTACATGAACAAGAGGAATTCGACTGTTGTTGTCGGAGATCAAGAAAAATACATCCCTAATTTTGCTGATGATCGTTGGGTGAGCGAAAAGACTGAGAGGGAGAGACAAAATTTTGTTTCATATTCACGAGTTCCTATTCCACCGCCAGCACCGGAGCTGCGCAGGGAATACTCGAATACTCGTTCTCTCGTATCGAAAGGGGATGCAACATATGACACGTCTCTGCCACGTGCTACTGTCGTGGTACAGCTGCTTCCTCCAATCGATCAACAACGCCCCCAATATGTCTCACCCGTTCTTAACCCCCCTTCCTCGTCACCGCCCCACCGTCGTTCTCAGGCTGGTCACTCCGTTTCTGCATCCAATACTGAGCTTTCAAAGGGACTATCGGACACAAGAAACAGCAGTCATCCCACGCGCTCGTCTCCACCTCGTCAGGCTGAGCCCAGGCTAGACACAAGCCCGAGGCATCGAACAGACAGTGTACTTGGTCTCCAGTCGTCTGCAGTTACACAATCGTCTTCGGACCGTGTCACAAATGTTTACGTGCCTCCCCCAAGTACCCACCTCGAAAATCTGTCGTCTTCCCGTCCTGAACTCTACATATCATCGCGGAAAGAACATGGAGGCAGTCCTCCGAAAGTATTGGCTGGAGAAATATTACGTCCGCGGACAGCTTCTCCGGAATCTTCCTCCCATCGTAGGCCATCTGGAACGCAATACAGATCTCAAAGCAATTCTCCACCTGGGAAATATTGTGTACCGCCTCCATCTTTAAATGATCCTTATCGTACTGCCATAGCCGATTCTCATCGATTGCCTAACAATGTATCATATCACCCCAAGAGCACAGCACCTCTGTCTTCCAAGAATCGATCGGAAGCTAGTATTTCCTTCGAACCTTATTGTTCCCAATCAACGGTTCCTCAGGAAATGTCATACCGCCCACAATTTGGCAGGCAGCTTCCGAGTGATACATACACTGTAGCCCCAGTTTCATCCTATGAGTCACAAACAAGTATGGGTGCTGCGACGGTCCCGACTTTAGCCTATTCTGCCACTCAGCCTTCAGATCCTCGGCCTCCTTTGACAAGGATGAGGACAAATTCAGGCTCATGGTCACGTAATGCCTCGTTCGGTTCAACAACTTCTACCACTCCAGCACCACCTCCTATGAATGAAGCTTCCAGTCTTTCAACTCGTCTTACTAAACATGGAGCCCCTGTCCAGGGCCGACAAGTAAATACGTCTTCGATCGATATCCCACCACCTCCACGCGTGGAACCAGCGATGCCAAGAGAGCGTTGCCCACCAATGAGTTTTGTCGCCTCAGTTGGCATCAGTCCATCTAAAGATGTCCACTTTTCCACTCCGTCACGTAACGTACCTAACTCAATAGTTAAACACGGGGATGGTGTTCTTGGAGAATCTGATTCATCATCAACTGAGCAAGGTTCTCCGCAGAAAAAACCGGTATTGACAGTACGCAATCCATCACCTTCAGAAACAAGCAGTGAGCGATCGTCAAATCCATCCCACGCCCAACAACAGAGTGTTGGCGCAACTCTTCGCCAGGATTCGGCGAAACGTTATCCTCCTGGTTCAGCAACAGCCACTCATCCACCTCATCCACATGGCAGGCGTTCGACATTACCCTATGACTCCAAAACGGCTGGTGCTAATAGTCAGCAAGTGGACGATTATGGGCGTCGGATTGCTCAGCTTCATTCAGCACATGAAGCACCCAAGCGTCGTTTATCCGATGGTGATCAAGTCGATCGACCGAGTTTCCGTTTCAACCCAAATGAATCGCCACGTAATCCGGCTCTTGGACGATGTGTTAGGTGGAATGAGAATTTGATTTGTCCATCACCTGTCCTTCCTGAAAGACGGAAAGGGTGGTTTAACCGTCATGGGTGAGTCACTCGCTTGTGTTCAGTGGATTGTTTGACTGTGATTTACGTGCTCCGATAGGGACCAGCTGTGGACAAACGAAGGTGCGTTTAAGCCACCTCTACCAGGAGCCGAGTACCCTCCGGATCTCGATGACTATCCAGAGTATGGCGAAGGATGGATGAATGAATGTGGAGTGAGGATTGATATGGCACATCGCTTGATTCCCAAGACACCTCTTCGTTCAGCTTTGAAGCAGTCGAAAACAAGTATTTGAGAGGAAATCATAGGGATGTATTTATCTTGTTTTTTCTGCACCTGACCTTTCATGCATTCGATATTGCACTTGGGTTTAGGTTCGCCAGACTGTCAGAACAGGTTTCTGCGGTCGAGAGGTTAATTTATGCCAAAGGAGTTGTGTTTGTCTGGTAACTTAGGTTTTGATTTCGCATTCTTCGTTTTTTATGCGATGTATGGTCTTATTTGATAGTGTGCGCAATGCAGGTGCAATGCAGGATGTCGTGTTATGCAATATCTGACTGGCGGAAAAAATCTCATTTTTGAGTTGATGTGTCTTTCTTTTAATTTTAGACCCGGAATTTCTATTCTGCAACAAGCAATGAAACACAAAGACCACAGACTGCAGGGCCTGGCGTCAGGAATGCATGTAACCAAAGGAGAAAGAGGTGTGGTTACCATAGTGAATTTGTGACTGAACGGGTAATGTAGTGGGAGATCCGTCCTCAGAGCAGTTTTCCAGAATTGTGTCATCAATAATGGATTTGGTCACCATCCCCGATCTGGTAGAGGCACTAGACCAGCTTATAGTCCGTCAAAACTTATACGTGTCTCACAATACGGATATCATTGACTTGAGCATTTTTTCGCCGCCCTTGGTCACGTAACCTGAGACCGGCCCAAGATGCATCGAAAACTCTGGACAAGAGGCACTTACTTTGGGTGGAATGACTTGTTGAAATACGAACGGGGGAGGGTACAAACGGATGATAAGTACAAACTAACTACACTAGCTATATACCTATTCTTCATCATGTAACGTAGCTACCAATATCATTTACTCCCTATTTTTAGTGTGACGCTCGACATTCCAACATGACTGTTCCCAATTGAGTAGCTTTGTTATCTCTATCCTTAGCGGGAGTTGAAGCTTTCTCATACCCTCATATACCTGCCTCGTTGACTCTATCGAAAGACTTCAAAAAAAAAGACATCGCTTGACGTTAGCACTCAGTGGAGATATTACTAAGGCGGTGGTGCCTGAAAGGGACCAGCTCCTTTTCCGAACCGATAGATAAATACAGATGCTGATCCGCTAATGTGACTCGATCAAACATTTCTCCATCTATATCCACGTCGACACCCGACACCCGACACCATTCTCGAATCTATCTATCTATCCTCTATGTACAATACACCTCACCTAATCTTAATAATGGTAATATATCAAATTGGAAAAAACTCAGCAAAAAGACGCGTTTCTTTTCGTGCATAAATCTCACTCTTTCACGAGTCATCTCGAAATGCGGGCTTTGTATAATAAATCAGAAACGAAACTTGCACGATATTGTAAAAAAACAGAAAAACAAACATTACTCCTTTGCCAATGCACTAACTCCTAGTCCGATGGTACAACAAACACTTCATCCTCGTCAACAGGTACAGAATTCCTCTTCTTAGCTTTCACCTTCTTTCTCGCAGTGGGTTCTTGGCGTAGCGACATAGACCAGTCGTACATTACCTCATCCGAATCTTCATCACTGACATTTTCTACGATTTCGATAATATCACATTTGCTCCCACCATCATCAGCACCTCGCACATCTGAACTTTTTCTCGACGCAGCAGGTCTCGACAAGATTCCGTTCCATGTCGATTGGAAGTCGTCTGCGTTATCAAGATCGAAATCATCAAAGTCGATGACGCCTAGACTGGTCGTTTGCTTTCCCTTGCCCTTATCCATTAATGAAGTATCATCCACTGTTTTCCGCTTCTTCGTGAGAGGTGTATCACTTCTGTCCTCATCCACATCTTCGGTGCACTTTTTTCGACGACGGCGCATTTTGGGTGCTTGCTTGGAGACAGTCATCTGTATCATCGGTCTCGTCGCCTTTTCAATACTCTCCCGTGCGGCATGGATGAATCGATTGGCTAAAGGACCAGGGACAATGTATACGTTGGCGGTGTACGCCGTTTGCTGATACTCCTCTTTGAAATATCCCTTGATCAAGAGACGAATGATAAGGTGTTCAATATTCTAATTTCCGTTGCCAATCAATAACCTCAATCATTAGCAATCACAAGCCATAACTCACATCCCTAGACAAATCCACAGTGCCGCCAGCAATATCATCCAGAGCCAAAGTAACTTTCTCTTTTCGCCCTCCCTTCTTACCAGACGATACATCGAAAGCTCCTCCCGAAGTCCGTGCCAAGCCTGCCAACATGTTCACTGTAGCCTTCCCACGGTTCTTGTGAATGTAATGCGCAATCTGCAGCAGCTGCCAAGAATAAAGCGAGACGTCTTTACATTCGATGGTTTCCGGGGGACGAATACAATTATCGCAATGTCCACAACGTTCGAGTGCATCCTGATCTTCAGTGCTCCACGATGCAATGGATAGATTGGACGAATGTGAGAAATATCTTTCGAAACAAAAAAGCGAAAAAAAAGCGTCAGTTTCAAAACGTCGACGGAAAATTAAAAAAAAACAACACAAACTTTGCAAACTTGATCTTGCGACACTCTTCAAGATCTTCAGCAAAATCGAGCATAGCATGGACTTGAAAGATGCAATGCGTATTCAAGAACAAGAAGAACGAGATCAGAAATCGACAAAAAATCAAAAACCAAGATCCATCAACTTTAAATCGAGATGACGCACGTTTTTCGGTACCGGACTTGTCATTGAAAACCATTGAGCTAATCGTTGATCCGTCTTGCGGACGATAGTATAGCACACAATCGGCGTCTTTTCCGTCTCGACCTGCCCTTCCGGATTCTTGATAATAACCCTCGAGCGATTTCTAACCATGTAAAGCGTCAAATTTCAGCCCAAAAAAAGGCATTGCTGCTCTTACTGACCGACATCTATAGGATGGGGGGCTTCAGCACCAAATCTCGAACATGAAAAATGGGAAATACACACAGAGTGGTGCAACACAAACCGTACGTCTCCTTTATCAATACCAAGCCCAAACGCTATTCACCTCCTCGTAAAAGGGACAACAAAATACATGGCAGGAAACTGAGACATACCAATCGTCGCGCAAACCACCTTGATCTTCCCTTGCCGCCATGCCTGGTGTAGACTATCTTTCTCGTTTCCCTGACGATCAGCATGGTAAACCCCAGTCCTGATCTTGCCATCACTCAGCTCTTGGAGTTCTTGAGCGACCGTTTCTGTATTCTACAAAAGTATCCTACAATAAATCGAACACCGGGAGAAGGAAAAAACACTCACTTTTTTGGACAAACAGTATACGATCCCAGAGTCATTCGGATGATGTTCAAGGATATAATCGACCATTTCTTTCGTGACATCTGAAGACTTTGACGGCTTCGGTACGACGCGATAGTGTAAGTTCTTCCGATAAAGGGGCGAGAAAAAATAAACAGTGCCGGACGAGTTTGCATCTAAAAAGTAGAGATCACTCATGTCAAGAAAAGAAATTAGAAAAAGCGATATACAACGTACTTCGTCCGTCGACGATATCAGGAAGACTCAGGGTCTTCAACAAGTCCTTGAGGACGAGTGGAGGGCAAGTCGCAGAAAGCGCCATGATTGGAACCGACGGTAACAGCTGGCGTAATCTATGAAGCTTCTGATAATCAGGTCTATTTTAACTTGAGTATATTTAAAAACAAAGAACCAAGCTCGTGTCGTACCGGAAATCATGTCCCATCTGAGAAACGCAGTGCGCTTCGTCGATGACGACCCGAGCCAATTTACCAGCTGCCATTAATTTCTGCAGCAGCATGACGAAATGGGTGTCCTTTGCTAGTCTCTCAGGCTAATTATACACGCATGAAAAAACCAGCCATCGTGAAGATACGAAAGACGTACCGTAACATAACACAGCTTGATTTCTTCCTCTCCTGGTATAAGCCGTCGCTCGGCAAGATTCGTCAACTGTCTATTAATCTCTTTCTTCTGAGCAGACGGCGTAGTTCCAGTCAACGCAGCCGCATTAACTAAAAACCAACCAACCAAGTCAACAAATTCGAGAACAAAGGAGGAAAAATGGCTTTTTTTTCAGACATTGGGGTTATCCATGAGATCGAAACGTCGAGAACGACTCACTTCCGTGATTTTGGAGATGTAGAATTTGGTCTGTGATGAGGGATATCAAGGGTGATATGACGAGTGTACATCCAGGTGTGAGAAGGGCTGGAAGCTGGTACGTGAGTGATTTGCCACCACCGGTGGGCATCACGACTACGATGTCCCTGCCGTCCATATTGGCATTGCAAATTCTGGATTAAAAAAAAGGATGCGTCACGGTAGGAAAAGATAGAGCACACGCACACAAACCCTCTTTGACACAGTCTAAACTCGTTTATCCCAAAAACGCTCCTCATCCTCGCTTTCAACCCTCCCACCCAATCAAACTCTCCATCCATATAATCTATACCCTTGAACTTGTCGATACCGTCCGCACGCTTCGTCGTCGACGTTACGCCAGAACCACGCTGCTGAACCTCGCGCAACTTCATCACCAGTTGCTCCCTCTGAACCCCTTTCACCGTCAACTGCGCATTGAGGTGCTCGATCGTGTTTTTAATTCCAAAAACATCGGCGTTGATCTCGGCGATTTGACGTTCCAAATCCAGTTTTCTCAGCCAATTCGCCATGCCTGGTTTTTCGTTCGTTCTTCCACCACCGCCATCATCTTCGTTACCAATATCGACAAGCGTCGTGGATTTGTTCGAGGAAAAGCTCTTCTTGGACAACGACGATGAAGAAGGCGGAACGGAGTCTATCATGGCGTGTTTCGACAAGAGCTGGTTCAAGGCAGGCTAAAAAAAGAAATTCGCAAATCCTTTCAACATTTCCAAATTGAGACGACAAAAGAGAAAGACTACACACATCGTCTAAAGCGAGATAATCGTCCTTATACTTGGTCATTTAGAAGACCAGAATGCTAAGTGGGGGTGGCAAGGGCAAGATGACTGTTCCCACGACGTTTTGATGGATCATCGTATTGCATTGCCGTTTTCTTTTGGACAACAAGGGGGAGACTGGGAGTGCCAGGTGTCTGAGTCGGGAGATACCTTTCATGACACGAGGGTGTGAAGCAAGAATGGCATTCGACACACGGTTTTGGTAGACAAATGCCATTAAATAGACTACGTTCATTAGCGCGAATTGGGCAGAAAAATATCATAAATATCTTAAGGATGCAAATAAAATACCAAGGACTAATAATAATAATAATAAAGATTCAACTCACCACCCACGAACCAGCATCTCTTCTTCAGGAACAAGGGAGATCGCGTATAATATATGGCGTTTACAATTGAGCGAGGGGGGGGACTTCTGAGGATACCAGGCTACGAGGTTCAATTTCAATTAAAAAAAATGCCATAATAATCGAGCAGAGTACGTGTAAGGAGGGTATAATAATGCACAAAATAAAATACAATACAAAAAAAAATCTAATCCAACTTCCAAAAATCAAAACAAATCAAGCAGCTCGAACCAACATCTCTTCAGGAATCGGTTTCCTTCTCAACCCACGCACACCTCCACTCTCCTGCACATCCAAAAAATCACACCTCCTACTCGACGACGAAAGCGAACAACAAGGCACAGGCACAGGCACAGACACAGGTGCAGGCACAGACGCCACTTCACACGACCTTCCCAACCCCGTACGAAACCTCGTCTCCTCCTCCTCCACCCTCGGTAAAAACGAATCTTGCGGACGTATCACCAAACCCTCACCATTCAAAGCTCCCCCTCCTGCACCGTGACCTCTGCATTCAACCTTCTTCTTTTTCTTTTTCTTGTTCTTGTTCTGCTCTTTCGCTCTAAATTTGATAGGTGAAGGAATAGATATCTTTGTCGCCGGAGAAGCGGAGGAAGAAGACGAAGAAGGAGAAGAAGAAGAAGCGCGTTTAGCACCCCTAAAATACGTCTTGAGTTTCTTCGAGGCATTGAGTATCGAAGAATCATGTTCGCATTCTTCACCCAACGTGGACGAGGACCATCTCGACTTGAGACCATATCTCCTTTCGTCATCATCACCACCATCTCCCTCGCCATCATCTGCAAACTCGTCTATAGGCAGCAGTGATTCACGAGACAAGATCGGGGAAGGTGGGAAAGAGAGTGACGAGATCGATGTCATCGTAGAACATCGTTGAGGACGAAGTGGAACCAGAGGTACAGACGTCGGTAGCGGAGGGAGGGGTCGGGGGGTACGTGATGGTAATGGTAATGGCGGTGGCGATGGTAATGGTGACGATGGTGATGGTAATGGTGACGATGACGATGACGGCGACAAAGGCGGCGAAGGGGTACAAACGGGGAGCACCGAAGACATCCTCTTCGGACTGACCAACTGAATCGATTTCTCATCCCTCCTCCCATCCTCTGCATCCTCAAAAACAAAAGCAAAACTCAACCTATCATCCTCATCTCCACCACCCCCCAACCAAAGGTCGCTCAACTGCTGCTCCTGTTCTTCCACACTATCCACATCAGGATCGAAGAAAGGCGACACTGGAAGGGAGAGGGAGAGGAAGGGAAGACGAGTTGAGCACACACCACTCCAAGGACTCGGCTCAGCATCCACCCACGGCGAACACACATCATCAGGAATGCTCATCCGCGGAAGCGGACGGTTGGCAAACGGATGGTAACAGACATCATCAAACATAGAGCTCCCCAAGTCAGCATAGCCATAATGGGCAGGAGGGGCAACCGAGAACGACTCCCTATGCGCAGCAGGGAAATAAGTGGGCGAGGGCGTAGTATCAATAATCTTTGAAAACTCTCTGGAATACCACTCCGAGTCAGACTCTTCCTCATCATAGGTCTCCGAACGGTCAATGACAGGAAATCGTCGTGCCTCTGACCGCGGAAGCTTGGTGATAACAAGGGGCTTAATCGCAGCCCGTTTCTTCGGAAATTCATCATCATCAGACCTCGTCGGCGTCAACGGCAAACTCGCATCCTGCGAGACCGGGCTCGAAGACAGCACCGTCGGAGACGACAACGGCGAAACACGGGGTGACCGGGGGACTACAGACGTCGAGACAGGGGGCAACGGGAATTTGAAAGAATAGTCAGCAAAGGTGACCACCTCTTCTGAGATTTCGAGAATTGGATTTAAATGGAGGGGAGGGATGTTGAATCCGCGACGGCGACGAGCTTTGGTCGTAGGGGAAGGCATGGCGCTCCAATCCTTTACCGCTGTCCTCCCTCTTATTAGCTGGGAACCTTGTTCCCTATTTGCGTATTCGCTTCACATTGTCCTACTTTGGAACAATGTGAGGCACCGTCTACCATTGTTCTCAATGAACAAAAAACACTTTCCACAATAAACAAGTACATTGTCGCTCGCATGGGCCTCTTGATCATCATCTGTTCCTAAATCCATCCAAATGTCGTCCTTTTTTTTCCCATCAATTTATGTCCTATCTCCGTATCCATCACCGATGCATTAAAAATATACACAAAGAATACACACACACACAACACACGAGGTTCAACGACGCCTCACATCAATCCCCCCCATGGGGGCGGGGGTGGCTGAGCAAAAAAAACAAAAAAGCAAAGAAAAAAAAAAAAGAGTCTCTCAAGTTTCCATTGTTACGTCTGTTAGTATACCAAGAGGACCTGGCCGTTTCACATTCCTCGTTCTGCCTCTTTCAGTTTGTTGTTCTTGCAATAGACTCGCACCACTCAAACTATCCTCTGAATCGCCTCTGTTCCCTTGATCCTGATCCATCTCCTCGTCTTCATTCGTCGTCGGCAATTTAAACATCAGATCATCTGCAGCTGCCGTCATCATCGTCGTCATCGCCGTCGTAGGCACCCCAACCCCACTATTGTTCGTCGAGGGAAGCGGATCAGGCGAAGCCGACGTCCCGCGATAAGCTCTCAACTGCTGTTCAAGTTCTCGGTTCCGAGCGCCTTGTGCAGTGACCAGTTGTTGAAGGTATCTTTATGGCCGGAAATGAACAGAGAGACCCATAGGGGAGACAGTCGCTTACCGAATGTATTCAACGCTCTTTCTGAGAATCATGCCTTTATTAGCTTTGACGACGCCAACTTCGGAAGCAGGTCCGGTAGGAACATCGTCTTCTTTTTTGAGACCAGGTACAACGTCAACAGGAGAGATGGGCGATAAGACCTGATCCTCCAAATTAGGCGAATTACCTACAAAAAAAAAAGTAAGATACAAAAAGAGAGAAAGAAAAAACAGACACAGACCAACATCGAGCATGCACTCCGGAATGAGCGTCGCAAGCTCGCTGATCTTTTCATTAATATTATCTCTCCGCCTACGCTCAACCGCATTATGCGATTCCCTACGTCGCCTTCGTTTTTCACTCGCAATCGCAGCTTGTTTATCCGCCGGAGACTGAACAACCGTATGCGGGTGATGATGATGATGGTGATGATGATGATGCGGAGGTAACGAAGCAGGCAACACCGAATGTCCAAGTGGCGACAAATCCTTACCACCACTTCCACCACTCCCACCACCACCACCATTCTGCGATGGAATCGCAAACGGGAAAAAATCGTGGGAAAAATCAGGCGTCGGGAGGGAAAAATCGGACGGCGATGAATGGGGGGGGAAAAACCAATTATGAGGCGCAGCACCCACACTCGCTGCCATCCTGTGATGATGATGCTGCGTGGTGGTTGCCGTCGTTGCCGTCGCACCCGGTATCACAATCGCTTGCGCACGTGAGTGAGGCTGGACGCTGCTCAGGCTATTATTTCTCCGGGCCCGTGCGTCGTCAGCTGTTGTTGTCGTCGTCGTCGTCGATAGGGGTGGGGGCGGAGGTCGAGAGTGAGAACGAGAGCGCGATGAGTAAGGGACAGAGACGTCGAAGATGTTGTGGGTGTGGGAGAGCGCGAGGTCGTCGCAAAAGTCGAGGTCGGGTGCGGAAAATCGGGTGTGGGAGTAGTGGTTCATGATTATCCGGAAATCCCCTTACCCCCCAACCTCCCCTCTCTCTTTTTCTCTCCCTCCCCGGGGTCCCCCTCTTCTCGGCTAACTTGATCCCGACAGGAACAGTCACACACTGGCTTATAAATACTGGTATTATGTCAGCTGTGCCTCTGGATAGCAAATTTATGCTCAACTCGGGCTCAAAATATCTACTGTACATAGGGTATATATGAGTCTATAAAATACTATAAAATCAGTATTAATCCTATCTATATGAACCAGATGCCTAGAGCACATCCACCACATTGTCAATTTTCCCAGCCCACTAACCTCCAAAATCTGTCCAAAAGTTCACTAAAAACATCTGACTCTGAATCCAATCTGCATGGTATGTATACAACATCTTTTCTCTTTGTGAACACACTATCATAACTTGAAACATTGTTGTGCCCTGATTTTCTTTTCCTTGAGCATTTTATAGAAACTATACAGATAAAACTGGTCATAATATGTTAATCTTCTAGATTACAAGATGAATATATGTTTCAACCAAAATTCTCACCTTTCTTCACCTTTAACTACTACCACCTCCCTCTTCTGGCTGCAATGGCTGGTAGGGATCTATTATACCAAACCTCTATCACTAATATCATCATGATATCACCATCCACACACTTGTTGTTTTTTAAATCTAACCTGATGTGCATGTTAGTGACTGCACCCACTAAGTTGAGCTGACTATTAAAGAGAGCTCCAACTCTCTAGATGACAGGATAAAGTGTCATATACCAGAAATTTGGTATAAATTAACATTTTTATTTATTTTCTTTGTTATTATTTATCTCCTACTTAGTTAGGAGTAGGAGTATTGCATTTCAGACTGGCTCTCTCCTATTACAGTTATAGTATATATACAGGGTAGATACATGGTAGCAACCCAGTTTATAGATTAACATCATAAAGTCACTTCCTCCATATTTGTAGCAACTTAGCCTAA
>Ga0153947_1000286_pt1 | contig 24520 bp, 24 predicted proteins | sample TSNJ031MetaG_FD_104697 | JGI IMG/M metagenome (GOLD analysis project Ga0153947, IMG submission 104697) | Attine ant fungus gardens microbial communities from New Jersey, USA - TSNJ031 MetaG | ecosystem: Host-associated > Fungi > Mycelium > Unclassified | place: USA: New Jersey, Wharton State... | reverse complement strand
TGAGGGGGAGATCAACATGGTGATCCATGCCGACGGCGGCTACGCCGAGGTGGAGATTTCCCCCGCGCAGATCGACATATTGCTGGCGGATTCCGGCCCCGGCATCCCCAATGTGGAGCAGGCTATGCAAGAGGGCTTTTCAACCGCCCCTGAGGATGTGCGCTCATTGGGCTTCGGCGCGGGCATGGGCTTGCCCAACATCAAAAAATATACCGATGAAATGCGGATTGAGACGGAGATTGGGGTGGGAACCAAGGTCTATATGACCATCCGCCCCGGCTCAAAAGCGGAATAAGCAGGACTCTCAACTTTCCTTTAAGATTACAATACGATTTTGTGTAACGGGAGATAATTGAGAATGAAAAATATCAGAAAATTATTGAGCGAATTTCTTGTTTTTATAGTTGCACTGACAATTTTAGCAGGCTGCGCGAATACAAACAATAACACAGATGTGACGCTGGATACGACGCCAGATGCAACAACAGAAGATGTCATAGATATAATAATAAAACCATTCGACGACGTGAGAAATCTCCCGTATGGGGAGCGCGGTAACCTTTCGCTTCTTGACCTTAGCGATTTCGGGGAGAATATTCTTACCCTTTGGTTTAACGAGAAAACAATATTTCCGTCAAGGGGCAAAATGCCTGAACCCGACATATTTCAGCCTGACTATATTTTAGAAGCGGGGAAGAATCCCGGACTCGGCGTACGCGCCATACATGAGCAGGGTATAACAGGCAATGGCGTGAATGTTGCCATTATCGACCAGGCAATGCCTACTGACCATCCCGAATATAATGGTAAAATAATAGATTATGCCGATCTCGGCTCAGGCGCATTTTCTTCTATGCATGGTCCGGCAGTTACAAGTCTGCTTGTCGGCGAAAATATAGGAGCCGCCCCGGGGGCAAAGGTTTATTATTACTCGGCAGAAAAATATATTGACGGCAAAGGCGACGCGGAAGCATATGCAAACGCGCTTGATATGATTGTTGAAATAAATAAACACCTTCCAGACGGTGAAAAAATAAGAGTTGTAAGCATTTCAGCCGCTCCCGAGCCGTCGAACGATGATTGGGTGAACGGAGAAAAATATCTTGAGAGTGCCCAAAGGGCGCAAGACGCGGGAATTTTAGTTCTTGATTGTTCTTTAGTGATTGGCATTATCGGCGTGTGCGGATATGATTTTTACAACCCCGAAGATGTAATGTTATGCACGCCCGGATTTCTTAGTGAACCCAGTTGGATTGTAAGTGATCGTATTCTTGCGCCCGTATATTATAGAACAGTAGCCGAGGTATACAGCGAGGGAGATTTTTCATATTGTTACAGTGGAAATGGCGGATTAAGCTGGGCAATCCCGTATGTGGCAGGAGTTTTGGCGATGGGCTGGGAAGTAAAGCCCGAGCTTACGGCTGATGAAATTGTGAAAATCCTTTTTGATACGGCATATGTTGATGACGATGGTAATAACTTTATCTATCCGACAGCATTTATCGACTATCTGCAAAATGATTGATTTATCGTTCCCAATAAGCATTTTTCTGCATTTACCTTATTTCCCATTGGAAGTGATGATTTTGACCAAAGATTTCCACAGTGTGACCTTAAAAAAGGATCTGTGTACGGGCTGCACCAACTGTATCAAGCGGTGTCCCACCCAGGCCATCCGGATTCGGGAGGGCAAGGCCCGGATCAAGGACGCTCTCTGCATCGACTGCGGGGAGTGTATCCGGGTATGCCCCAACCACGCGAAAAGGGCCAAAAGCGATAAGCTGGAGGAACTCCAGCGGTTTTCCTATACCATCGCCCTGCCCGCTCCGTCGCTATACGGCCAGGTCAAGCACCTCCACGACATCGACTACATCCTCACCGGCTTGAAACGGCTGGGCTTTGACCATGTCTTTGAGGTGGCGGCCGGGGCGGAGCTGGTCAGCGACGCCACCCGGAAGCTGATGGGCCAGGGCAAGCTGGAAACGCCGGTAATTAGCTCCGCCTGCCCGGCGGTGGTGCGGCTGATCAAGGTCCGCTTCCCCAATTTATGTGACCATGTGCTTCCTCTCCGGGCCCCCATGGAGGTTGCCGCCCGGATTGCCAGGGAGGAGGCCATTCATGCCCGGGGGCTTTCCGACAAGGACATTGGTGTATTCTTCATCACCCCCTGTCCCGCCAAGGTGACCGAAATCCGCTCCCCCATCGCCAATGACCGCTCCTGGGTGGATGGGGCCATCGCCATCAGCGAAATTTATCCGGCCCTGGTGGAGCAGATGAATAGGATTGAAACGCCGGAGCCCCTGTCGGGCAGCGGCCTTATTGGGGTCAGTTGGGCGAAAAGCGGCGGCGAGGCGTCGGCTTTAATTAAAGAAAAGTACCTTGCGGCGGACGGGATTGAAAATGTGATCTCGGTATTGGAGGAATTGGAGGACGACCGGCTGAAGGAGCTGGACTTTATCGAGCTTAACGCCTGCAGCGGCGGATGTGTGGGCGGCGTACTGACGGTGGAAAATCCCTATGTGGCCCAGGCCAGGGTCAACCATCTCCGCAAGTACCTGCCGGTGTCCACCAACCATCTGAACCCATCCGCGCCCGCTCAAAGCTTGGAGGATATGTTCTGTGACAATCCGGTGGAATACACCCCTGTATTCCCCTTGTCGGATAATCTGGAAAAGGCGATGGAGATGATGGATGAGGTGGACAAGATGTGCGCCCTGCTTCCCGGATTGGACTGCGGCTCCTGCGGAGCTCCATTCTGTAAGGCTTTAGCGGAGGATATCGTCCGGGGCGAGGCCCAATCCAGCGACTGCGTATTTTTCATGGTGGAGCGCATCCGCAACAGCATGGAGCGGATCACGCCGGACATGATGCGCTTTAAGGATAATTGGAGGAGGGGGTATAAAAAATGACTGTGACCGATATTAAGGACGCTTTAAGCCTGTCTCTGCTGGCCGGAGCGGCCGGCCTTGAGCGGGAGGTGACCGGCTGCTATGTGGGCGACCTGCTCAGCTGGGTTATGGGCCGGGCCCAGGAGGGGGATTTGTGGATCACCGTCATGGGGAATGTCAACGCCGTGGCGGTGGCGGTACTGGCGGACGTGCCCTGCATCCTGCTCAGCGAAAACGCCCCATTGGATGAGGATGCCCGCAAGCGGGCGGAGGAGAACGGCATTGCTATCCTCCAATCTGAGAAAAACGCCTATAGGCTGGCTGTGGAAGTCAGTAAGCTGTTGGGGTAAGCCTATGAAACGCTCGCAACAAAAGGTGTTGCTATTTATTCTATATCTTTCTGATGCTGATGGATGGGATCCTCACCTATCTGGGTACCCCGGATTTAAGCCGCGAGGCCGACGCAGAGGAAAAGAGGAAACAAATTGGAGACGTTAAAAAAGCTGACTGGGAGGTAAGTCATGGCGTCCATCTACAACGACACAGATCTTTATGATATTCCCTTTACGTCCGAATATGAACAGGCCTTGGAGGTGCATTATCGGACGGTCATGGAGGAAAACAGCATGAAACCGAGTACCCTCCTGGATTGCAGCATTGGCACCGGCAAGCTCACCCTGCCTTTGGCAAAGCTGGGCTGGCAGGTTGCCGGCTCGGATTTGAGCCCCGTTATGTTGGAAAAATGCAGGGTAAACTTTGATGAAGCCGGTCAAGCTATTCCCGGAGGGTTACACAGAAGTGATTTTCGAAAACTGGTTGATTCCTTTAACAAGCCCTTTGATTTGGTCATGTCTACTGGCAACGCCCTGCCCCATGTCACCAATAGTGAGGTCGAGGCGGCTTTGTCTCAAATGGACGCCTTGGTAAAACCTGGCGGATTCCTCTATCTGGACACCCGCAATTGGGATCAAATTTTGGCGACTCGCCAGCGGTTTAATTTTTATCCTCCATATTACAGGGATGGTACCCGTATCAATTTGACGCAGGTCTGGGATTTTAATCCGGATGGCTCCGTCTCCTTCAACCTTCTGTATACCTTTGAAAAGGATGGACACATCTATGACAAAGCCGTCTTTGAGGAACTATACTACCCCATCGCCCGCGACTTCATTGTCACGGTCCTCAAGGGTTTAGGGTATGCCAATCCTGTAACAATGCCCTTTGTATACCACGGGCGGAACAACGTCCCTCCGGGGCAGTGGCACTGGTACTGCATCCTTGCCCGCAAAAACTGCAAATAAATGACGACACATCCATATATCATTTAACAATCGGTGGTTAGTTATGAGCAACCAACACGGCACAGTGTGGACAAAGCCTCAAATATCAGAATCGGGAACAGAGGCCGGCCATGTATCCCCTCCAAAGGGGTATTATTATGATTTTCACCTTCACTCCTGTCTGTCCCCCTGTGGGGACAATGACATGACCCCCAACAATATTGTGGGGATGGCTTCCCTGCTGGGGCTGCAAATCATCGCCCTCACCGACCATAATTCGGTTAAAAACTGCCGGGCCGTTTGTAAAGTGGGGGAGCAAAATGGATTGACGGTAATACCGGGAATGGAGTTGTGCACCTCAGAGGAAATTCATGTGGTCACCCTGTTCCCAGATGTGGACAGCGCGGAGGCCTTTGGCGCCCACGTATCCACTACCCTGCCTCCTATTCCCAACCGCCCGGACATCTTTGGAGAGCAAAGAATCCTGGATGAAAACGATGAAATTGTGGGATTGGAGGAGGTCTACCTCCTCAGCGCATCCAGTATCAGTATAGAGGAGGTTATGCCTCTCTGCGGTTCCTACGGCGGGGTTTGCTACCCGGCCCACATTGACCGTTCGTCTTTCAGTGTCATATCAGCTTTGGGCCTATTTCCCGACCATATCGGTTTCCGGTTTGCGGAGTTAAGCCGCCAAGCCGGGCTTGGGTATGCCAGCCAGGTTCAACTTCCCCAGGGCCTCAAGCTCCTTCGCTCCTCGGACGCCCATTATTTAGAGGATATAGATGAAGCTAAGTATACATTGCCCCTGGAGAACTGTACGCCGGCTGCCGCGGTAAAATATTTAGAAAGTGCCCCTTTGGCCTGAAAACTGAAAACCTATTATAGAGGAGTGACGTAATTGTATGGACTATCAATACCAACAGCAGCGCGAAAGTTTTCTGGAAACCCATCCCAAAAGCACCCTGCCGGTAAACGGCATTCCCATCTCCTATTTCCTCACCGGCCGGGGCCGGAAAATTATAGTGCTGCTTCCAGGAGACAACGCTGCCGCCATCCCTTTTTTTCCTATTGCCACCGCCCTTGAGAAAAGGTTTCGCGTGTTGGCGGTGGATTATCCCGCCGGATTTCCAGATACCCCTTCCCTGGCCCAGGCGCTGGTCAGGCTGTTTCAGGTGCTGGATTTGCCGAAGGCCTTTCTTTACGGCACCGGCTATGGCGGGCTGCTGGCCCAATACCTGGCGAAGCATTATCCTGAATGGGTGGCTGGGTTGGTTTTATGTTCACCTGCACCTCAGGAGGGGCAGGATTATGGCGGACATATCAGGCGGTACAAAAAGGAGCTGGGGCGGGCGAAGGTGATGACCGCTCAATCGATCCGCCAGGCCCTCACAAAACGGATGCAGGAGGCCTCCAACGTTGAAATGGCCCCCTTTCTCTATGACCGCCTGGATAAAAATGTATATATGGTTCACTGTATGCGCCAGGTAGATTTTTGGGAAAACCACCGGTTCGCACAGGAGGATTTTAAATATTTATCCAGCCGGGTGTTGTTGCTGGGCGCGAATGACGCTGAGCGGGAAACTGCCGCCGGGCTGTTTACCTTCCCCATTGTGGATGAGGTGGCGGGGGGCGAGTTCAGCGTTTATATTGATCCTGACCGGACGGCTACCCTCCTTTGGGGATATCTAAACGCCATGCCTGGGGATATCGTGCACAAGGCCCGGGGATAAAAGTGATGCAGCTTTAAGCGGCGTTGAAAATGCTGTGATCCCTTTTTTATATCTTACTATTTTCTAAAACATCTTTAATTTAAGCATATCTTAAAGGAGTTTCTATGAAGAGGTTTTGGCTCATTTTTCTTATGATTATTATAGCCATTGCGGTGTTTACCGCCGCTTTGATTGTGTTTGACATTGAACCCGATTCCCCTATAATTCCGGTGATGGGTATCGGTTTATTTGTTTTTTTTCTTGTCGTGTTCTCCGTTATGCAGTTTGGCAAGAAAAAAACCGCCCATCCGCTGACCATTCAAGGCGCTATCCCCATGTCCGCCGTTCAGCCGGACACGCAGGTTATGCTGATTCAGCTCGAATCCTATAATGACTATGAGCTTATCAACAAGTTTACGCAATTTTCTCTAAACAAATCTAAAAATTACAAATTCTCGCGCCATTTCTCCATAGGCCTGTCTCTATTGTTTATAATTGCCGGTGTAGCGGGCCTTTTCAGCGATACCAATCGTTTTGGCGTCCCTATGATTATCTTGGGCGTTGTCTGCCTATTTTTGTTTATTTTTCCTGTGCTACACACGCGGCGGTTTAAAAACAGTGAATGGACACAAGGGAAAAACACCTTTCTCTTTTATCCGGACTATGTGCGCTGCAACCATTCAGGAGCTTCTGTACAGAGCGACGCGGTTATTGGCTATAATCTGATGGACAAGGTGTATGAGCTGGATGACATGTTCCTATTGTATATGACCAATAATCAAGCGTATATGATGGGGAAAAAATATTTGAAGCCGGATCAGGCCGATTATCTGCGCCAGTTTTTCGGTCAGCGGTTTGGAGAGCATTTTCTCAACTATACAAAAAACAAAGCCCAATAAGCCTTGAAAACTCAAACGGGAGGGCCTCCCCTTGTTTACAATATCTGTGATGCAACCGGGTAAAGCGGGATTGGATGATCAAATCATGAATCGCCTCCCTGTTTCCCTAAAATTTTACGTGGATGGAAGATAGCATGAAAACAGCAAAAAGAATATTGGTATGGGTAATTCTGCTGATCTTTACCGGAATGAGCGCCGCTTTGGCTATGAAGGCCGCTGTGGGGGTGAGCGCGTGGGATGCCATGAGCCAATCGATCTCAATGACCACGGGCATAAAGATAGGCACTGTGGCCATTGGCACGAATACCCTCTGCGTCCTGTTGCAGTTGCTGCTCCTGCGGAAAAATTTCCGCGTCCGGGAGTTGCTTCAAATTCCATTGACCATTGCCAGCGGCAGTGTGATTAACTTCTTTTATTACGATGTATTCTCTGCCATTGCAATCAAACAGTACATATTAAATGTCCTGCTTTTGATTCTGGCTTATTTGATTCTGGCCTTTTTTATCAGCGGCGTCACTGTAATCAATGTGGTGATTTTTCCCCTGGAGGGCTTCGTTTCGGAGCTTTCCAAAAAGACCGGTCAGAGTTTTGGGAAGCTCCGGCTGCTGGTGGATGTGGTCTGCGCCGCCATTTCTTTAGGCCTGACCTTCTTATTTTCATTGCAATTTACCATCCGCGAGGGCACCCTTCTCGGTATGGTGATGCTGGGTCCGTTGATAGGCGTATTTATCAAATGGCTTGTACCTGTTATAAAACGGATGGGCCTTTTGGTGGAATCCAATAGAGATTAAGGCCTATTAAACTGTTTCGGATTGTGACAGGGGCATTTTTGCTTTGAGTGGCTTAAATGTTCGGAAACTATTGGCGTAAAAGTAAATTTCAAGTGGGTAAATATAAAACGATATTTACCCACTTTTTGATTGACAAAAATATGAAAATAATGTATATTGAATTTATATTCAATGAATAGAGGTTCAACCAATATGAATACGCGGCAGGAACAAAAGGAAAAACGCAGGCTGGAAATCTTGGCGGCCGGGCTGGAGCTGTTTATCCGCAGAGGCTATACCGCCACCAAGATCAGTGACATAGCCGGGGCTGTGGGTATGAGCGCGGGGCTGCTGTTCCACTACTTTGAATCGAAAGAAAAGCTCTACGAGGAGTTGATTAACATCGGCATTTCCGGCCCTATGGGGATGCAGCCGGAACCCCACGTTCAGCCGATGGAATACTTTGAATCCACGGCGCGGCAAATCCTCCACTATATAGAAACACAGCCTTTTGTAGCTAAAATGTTTGTGCTCATGAACCAGGCCCAGCACAGCGGCGACATTCCCAATACCATCAAGGCCCGGCTGGGGCAAATTGATTTTTACAAAGGCTCGGTGGAGCTCATTCGCCGCGGACAGCGTGAAGGCAGTGTGCGCCAGGGAGATCCCAAGGCTTTAGCCTTGGCCTATTGGTCCGCCATACAAGGAATAGCCCAGGAGGTAGCCCTGACTCCTGGCACGCACTGTCCGGACAGCCAATGGATTGCCGATATTGTGAGGGGGTAGGCGCATGAAAAAAATTGTCATTGTGGGCGCGGGCATCGCGGGATTGACCGCCGGTATTTATGCCAGAGAAAGCGGCTTTGAGGTGGATATTTACGAAGCCCACACCATCCCTGGGGGCGCATCCACCAGTTGGCGGCGGAAGGGGTATCTATTTGAGGGGGGGATGCATTGGCTCACCGGTTCCTCCCCGAATAACCCGTTAAACCATCTTTGGCGTGAACTGGGGGCATTGGAGGAGGACACTCCCATCTACTGCCGCGATCCTTTCTTGACCTTGGAGTATCAAGGCCAGACGGCGCATTTGTACCGGGACACGGCGAAGCTGGAGGCGCACCTCACCCAGCTTTCCCCTGAGGACAAGGATGAGATTCACAAGCTTTGCAAGGATGTCGGGCGGTTTACAAAGCTGAATATGCCCATTGGGGATATTAAGGGGGTGCAGGTCAAGTATAAGGCCCCTTCCTCAAAAGGGATGGCAGGTATGCTGGCCCTCCTTCCCAGGATGGGCTTCTACAACAGAATCACCGCAAAGGAGTTGGCCATGCGGTATAAAAGCCCCCTCCTTCAGAAATTATTTCTCAGCGTTGTGGGGGAGGAAAGCGGCGCTTTGGCCACAGTATTTACCCTAGCCACCTTCGCTTCCGGTGACGGAGGGTATCCTCTGGGCGGTTCACTGGCTATGGCCCGGCGGATGGCCGACCGATTTACTTCCTTGGGTGGGCATATTCATTATGATGCGCCTGTAGAACAGGTGCTGCTTCAGGATGGCATTGCCCAGGGGATCAAGATCAAGGGGGAAGCCGTGACAGCCGACGCCGTCATTGTAACCCAGGATACCCTAAAAGCCGTCGACACCCTCTTTTCCCCGCCATTGGAGGAGCCCTGGATTCAGCGGATGAAGCGGGAAACCCGCCCCATGCTCAACACCTTTATCAGCCTTGGGGTGGAGGCCGACCTATCCGGCCTGCCGGAAAGCCTTCTTTTCTTCACCGACACGCCCTTACAGTGCGGCGGACAAAGCTTTAATACGATTGGCATCAACAACTATGCCAGCTACCAGGGATATGCCCCCCAAGGCTGCACCTCCATTACCTCCATCCTTATGGGGGACAGCTATGACTACTGGTTGAACTGCCGGCAGAGGGGTGTCTATCAGGAGGAAAAAGAGCGGCTAGCCAAAGACTTTATCAAAATCATCCGGCAAAAATGGCCCCAAACCGCCGGAAAGGCTGCTGTGTGGGACGTGGCCACTCCCCTGACCTATGAGCGGTACTGCGGCTCCTTTAAAGGCTCTTGGATGTCCATAATGGGTCCCGGCGCTTCCATGAAAGGCTATCCCACCGCGCCGGAGACGATACAAAACCTCTATTTTGCCGGGCAGCGGATGATGGTTCCGGGGGGATTGCCTGTCGCTCTGCAAACGGGGCGCACAGCCGTTCAATACCTTTGCAGGGATACAAACACCGTATTCCAAGGCGATAAATAGATTATTGCCACACCCGGCCGTTTGCCTGTTATGGTGAGCGGCCGGGTATTTATTTTCATAATACTGCAAAGGTATTGCTTATATTTCTTGCACAAACACGACTGGATTTGTACCAAACCACATGAAGTTTGTTAGTCCTTTGATTATGCTGGTAAATCTGTAATTATGTGGTACAATAATTTTTTAGAGAGAGCATAAAATTATGGGAGGGTTTTTGATGGAGTTTTTGACATTGGAGCATTTCGATCCGGCCGGAACACTGGTCATCTCTGTGGATATCAACAACGGCTTTTGCAGAAGCGGCGCCTTGGCCAGTTCCCGCATTGAAAAGCTGATTCCCGGCACCGCCGCGTTTTTGGAAAGTGCTTTAAAAAGGGGATTCCCAGTGGTGGCCTTTACCGACACCCATCCAGAGGATTCGCCTGAATTTGCCGGCTATCCGCCTCACTGTCTGGCCACCTCTGAGGAGAGCCGATTGGTGGATGAATTGGCTTTCCTTTACGTCACCGCCGGCGCCGAGGTCCTACCCAAGAATTCCACCAACGGCTTTTTCTCAATGAGAGATTCCCATCTGCAGGATTACGGCACCTACATTATCACCGGTTGCTGCACCGACATCTGCGTACACCAACTGGCGGTAACTCTGAAAGCGTATTTCAATGAGCGAAATGTCAATAAGGAGGTTATAGCTGTCCGGGAGCTAATCGACACCTTTGACGGCCCGGATCATCCGGCCGGCGCCTTGAACGATATATTCTTCGCCAGCATGGCAGCCAATGGAATAAAGGTGGTGGACCGCATTGGATGAACAGCTTTCAACCGTCAGTTTTAATGGGACAGACGACGCCAACTTGACCATGCTGGTGGACTTTTATGAGTTGACCATGGCCAACGGGTACTTGCAAGATGGGATGGAGGACCAGGTCGCTGTTTTCGACGTTTTTTTCCGCCGCATCCCTGACAGCGGCGGCTTTGCCATTGCCGCCGGCCTTAAGCAGGCAGTGGAGTACATCCAGCGCCTCCAGTTCAGTGAAGACGATTTGGAATACCTCAGGGGCAAGGGCATCTTTGACGAAGCCTTTCTGGAGTATTTAAGGGATTTTCACTTCACCTGCGATGTCTGGGCCGTGCCGGAGGGGACGCCGATATTTCCCAATGAACCTATTCTGGTGGTGCGCGGTCCCATTATACAGGCTCAGTTATTGGAAACCATGCTGCTTCTGACCATCAATCATCAAACCCTCATTGCCACCAAAACCAGCCGGATTGTCCGGGCTGCGGATGGAAGGGAGGTATTTGAATTTGGGGCCCGCAGAGCCCACGGCTACAGCGCCGCCGTCTATGGCGCGCGCGCGGCCTATATTGCGGGGTGCTCCTCCTCCTCCTGCGTACTGGCCGACCGCCAGTTCGGTATCCCTACGTCGGGCACCATGGCCCACAGCTGGGTGCAGTCCTTTGACAGCGAATACGAGGCATTCCAGAAATACGCGCTGGCTTATCCCGATGGATGCGTACTGTTGGTGGACACCTATAATGTGCTTAAATCGGGTATTCCCAACGCCATCAAGTGCTTTGATGAGGTCGTAGCCCCCAGCGGGTTCCGGCCCAAGGCGGTGCGCATTGACAGCGGCGATATTGCGTACCTCTCCAAAAAGGCCCGCCGGATGCTGGATGACGCCGGGTATCCCGATGTAAAAATTATCGCCTCCAATTCCCTGGATGAATATATCATACGTGATCTGCTGCTCCAGGGGGCCCAGGTGGACAGCTTTGGGGTGGGGGAGAATTTGATTACCTCCAAAAGCACCCCTGTATTTGGGGGGGTCTATAAGCTGGTAGCCCTGCGGCGTGATGGAAAATATGTGCCGAAGATCAAGCTGAGTGAGACCACTGAAAAGATCACCACCCCCGGCTTCAAATCCCTCTACCGCTTTTATGGCAAGGAGGATGGCAAGGCCAGGGCCGACCTGGTGACCCTATACAATGAAACGCTGGAGGTTGAGGACGGCATCACCATCTTTGATCCGGTGAGTACCTGGAAACGCCAGCATTTGACGAATATCAGCGCCCGGCAGCTTCTGGAGCCGATCTTTAAAAAGGGACGGCTGGTATATAAAATTCCCTCCCTGGTGGAAACCAGGAATTATTGTGGGCAGGAAGTGGAAAACCTGTGGGATGAGGTCAAGCGCTTTGAAAACCCTCACCGCTACTATGTGGACCTCTCAAATTCCCTCTGGCAGGTCAAGTACAATGCCCTGGCGGAAGCCGATCAATTCTAATCGGGATAATTTTAATGGCCGCTTTGCTTATTTCGGGCAAAGCGGCCTATTTTTATAATCATTTTAAATCATGGTAAAACTTACAATTGATAAACAATAGGGTTCATCCAATACTAAGTTTTAGAAATAACATTTACTGTTTGCTGCTGAAGCGGCCTAAAAAGAAGTGTTCATAAGATTAGTTTTAAAAGCTGGAGGAGGGACTAATACTAATCTTCAATTAAAGTATATACAAAGATTAATATTAGGTTAACCGTGTATGTTTTAGGAGTCTTCTCGCCTTTTTTTATAACTGTTAGAAGGAGTGTAAGGAATGAATTTGACAGCTAAAGAATATGAAAGTTTAGTGGCCAAGGCCGCCCCAAAATCCAAGTTGGGAATCAACTGCACAAAGGCATTTATTTCCGGAGGCGCCGTCTGCGCTTTGGGAGAGGTAGGATCACAGTGGCTAATGAATAGGGGGATGGACCAAACCGAGGCCTTGGGCCTGGTTTCCATCGGCTATGTACTGTTGGCAGCTATTTTGACGGGGCTCAATGTGTTCGACGATATCACCAAGTTTGCTCTGGCGGGCGCCTTGGTACCCATTACCGGTTTTTCTAACTCTATGGTGGCGCCGGCGCTGGAATTTAAAAGCGAGGGGTACGTGGCCGGCCTGGGCGCAAAAATGTTCACCATTGCCGGACCGGTTCTGGTTTTTGGCGTATCGGCCTCGGTGGTGTATGGCATTATACTGTATCTGTTCAATTTAATATAGGAGGTGTTAAGCGATGTCACAGAGATTTGGCAAAACCCTGGTGCTGGATAGTGCGCCATCCATCACCAGTTACAGCGCCTATGTGGGGAAGAAAGAGGGAGAGGGGCCTTTATCCCGTCATTTTGACCATATTTACTCCGATACCAGTTGCGGACAGGAATCCTGGGAGAAGGCGGAAAGCCTGATGCAAAAAGAGTGTGCCGCCAACACCTTGGAAAAGGCCAAGCTGAACGCCTCGGATGTTCAGTACATCTTCGCGGGGGATCTGCTCAACCAATCCATCAGCTCCACCTATGGGCTGAGAGAAATGGATATTCCCTTTATTGGACTTTACGGAGCCTGTTCCACCATGGCGGAATCCCTGGGGCTGGGCGCTGTTTTTGTGGACGCGGGAGCGGCGGATAACTGCCTTTGCGTCACCTCCTCCCACTTTTGCTCTGCGGAACGGCAATTCCGCTTTCCTCTGGAATATGGGGGGCAACGCACCCCCACCTCCCAATGGACAGCCACTGCGGCAGGCTCCGCTATTGTCGGCAAAAGTAAGGAGGCGCCCTTTGTCCGGGCTGTCACCTTTGGCGCCATCACCGACATGGGCATTAAGGATATCTCTAATATGGGGGCGGCCATGGCGCCGGCGGCGGCATCAACCATAAAGCAATACCTGGATGATACCGGCAGTAAGCCGGAGCAGTTCGACCTCATTCTCACAGGCGATCTGGGCGAGCTGGGCGGGGCATTGTTGCTGGACCTGCTCGGACGTGAGAATATCGATATCTCCAAGCAGCACAGCGACTGCGGCCTCTTGCTGTATGACAAGGACAGCCAGAATGTAGATGCCGGTGGCTCCGGGTGCGGATGCTCCGCGTCAGTGCTCTGTTCCTATATCCTGACCCGGGTTAAAGAAAATGTACTCAATAATATTTTATTTATAGCCACTGGAGCCCTGATGAGTACCGTCAGTGTACAGCAAGGGGAGACTATCCCCAGTGTGGCTCATTTGATTCATATTTCCAATACCAATAGATAAATTTGAATGAAAGGTGATTTGATGAAGATCCTTAACGCGTTTATCGTCGGCGGCCTGCTCTGCATGGTCGGTCAGATTCTAATTGATAAAACCAAGTTGACCCCAGCCAAAATCTTGGTAAGTTATGTGGTGGCAGGGGTAGTGCTCCATGCCATTGGCGTTTACCAGCCTCTCTTGGATTTTGCAGGGGCAGGCGCCAGCCTGCCCTTGACCGGATTCGGCAACTCACTGGCCCGGGGGGTTCAGGAGGCGGTTAATGAGAAGGGACTGCTGGGAGCCTTCACCGGCGGCCTTACCGCTACAGCCGGTGGTGTCGCGGCGGCCATCTTTTTTGGCTTCATTGTGGCCCTGATTGCCAAGCCTAAGGATAAAGCCTGACGTAATTAAGATAGCGTGAAAGGACCCGTATCATCCAAAATGAATACGGGTCCTTTTATAATTTCTTATTATTAACTTATTCAGGCATTCCTATATACCGCAATCCTCGTAGTATTCCCACTTTTCTTTATAGGCTTTGGCACTGGTTAATCTATATACGATGTAGGCCACCGACCCAACAAGAGCAAATAACGCCACGGCTATAGAAATGCCTGTGATACTGGAACCTTGCTCAGCATTATTGTCCAACGGCCACACACCTCTTTCATCATCAATTCCAGCAAATCTTACCGGCACACTATATCCTGCCGCCCATCCTGTTTTATCCTTTACTCAGGAACCTTTGCTGTGCCTATAGTATACTACAAATTGCGGCAGTTGTCAAACCCCACGATAAAAAGCAGCTCTATTTTTTTCTTCCTTAAAGAAGTAAAAATAGGACTGCTTCTATAGAATTTTCGCTTAAATCCCTAGCTTGCCTGATTAAGCTTCACTGTCAGCTTAGATTTTTTGCGCGCGGCGTTATTTTTGTGAATAATGCCCTTGGCGCAAGCCTTGTCAATGGTCTTTACGGCTTTGACCACTGCGGCTTCCTTGTCAGGAGCGCCGCTCTCAATAGCAGCATGGGCCTTCTTGATGACAGTCCTCAGGTTAGAGCGGATCGACTTGTTGCGAAGATTTTCCTTTTCGTTTATCCGTACACGCTTTTTGGCGTTTTCATTATTAGGCACGACAGTACCCCCCCTTTGCAATCCTATTTCTATTTTGAAGCAATGAACCGGGAGGACATATTATCCGAGCCGTTCAGCGTTATCCCAAATCGGGTTCAATTGCTGTAGCAAATGTTATAATAGCACCTTTGGCTGCTAAAATCAAGAGCTATTTATTATTTTCCCGGATTTTCGGCAAGCTATACCGCCACGTTAATTTAGGCCGTTACATATTTAACCGGTTTTTGGTTTATTTATACTTTATTTTTCCCACAATATTGATGTAATAGTTTATCATACTGTTGGAAAGAGGGAATTTGATTTGAATTTTCGCACGGACCTAGCCTTGGAGACCCGGGAGATGATCCCAGAGCCACAAATAGAGGGAGTTTCCTCCAAAGAGGAGCAGGCCGGCAGCTTGGCCATCTCCACCATTGAAATCACCAGCCCTGCCGGCGCGGAGCGAATGAAGCGGGCTATGGGCACCTATGTAACCATCACCTGTCCGCCCTTTTCCGACTCCACTGAGGTGGATGAGGCGGAGATTGAAGAGATCGCCCAGCGGATACGGGAAATGCTGCCCCAAGATGCCCGGCTGGCCCTGGTAGTGGGCCTGGGCAACCGGGGCATCACCCCGGACGCCTTGGGCCCTCAGGTGATTGAAAAAACCCTGGCCACCCGCCACATCTCTGAGGAGATAAAACGCTCTGTCGGACTGGAGCATCTGCGGGCAGTGGCGGCATTGTCCCCGGGCGTATTGGGCCAGACCGGCGTGGAAACGGCGGAGATTGTCAACTCCGTAGTGAAGGAAATCAGGCCGGATGCAGTGATCGTCATTGACGCCCTGGCTTCCAAAAGCCTGGACCGGCTGGGTACCACTATTCAATTGTCGGATACGGGGATCTCACCTGGCTCCGGCGTTATGAACCGCCGGAAAGAATTGTCCGAGGGCAGTCTTGGGGTCCCGGTCCTGGCCATCGGCGTGCCCACGGTAGTGGACGCGCTTACCTTGGCGCAGGATATTGTTGGGGAGGTTGACACCACAGTTCAGGAGAAGGTGGAGCCTAGAGGGGCGGCCATGATGGTGACGCCCAGAGAAATTGATTTGATTATCGGGCGGAGCTCCCGGGTAGTATCATTGGCCATTAACCGGGCCCTTCAGCCGGAGATGAGCTTAGAAGACATTCAAATGCTGGTATCATAAATTGGCGCCGGGGCGGAACTAAAATATTCCGCCCCGGCTTATTGTGGTATAATAACCGCAAGAGCAGCGGTTATTATACGGATTTATAGGCCCGCCTGCGGCGATGGATAATTATACCATATCCGCTCCGCTTCTATGGCATAATAAAGGAAATACGCATGGAGCAGGGCTTAGAAAATACATATGTTGGTCAAGTCCTTGCCGGGCCATTACTTTGATATGCCAATGGCGGGATATAATCTGCTCAACCCCTTAGCGGGGGGGACCATGTAAGCGCCAATAACCGTGTTTACCAACCACTGATGCCCGCCCGCTTCATGGCCCCGAATATGCGCTGGCCAAACCCGGGGGACAACTTTTCCTGTTGAGCGATAAATTCCTTGGTCTTTTGACGGGTAGTTTTGCCGTCCACAGGGCACTGGCTTTTAACAATGGGCATTTGCAGGCGCGCAGCCGTATTGCGTATAATCCGCTCCGGAGCATACGCCAGGGGCCGGATCATGGTCAGATCCTTGCGGGAAAGGTAGGATACCGGGGAAAAGCAGGCAATCCTGCCCTCATGGAATAAGTTCATCAAAAAGGTTTCAGCCGCGTCGTCACGGTGGTGTCCCAAAGCGATTTTATTAAATCCCAGCTCCTTGGCCACGTCGTGGAGCGCCCCTCTCCGCATCCGGGCACAGAGGCTGCAAGGGTTGGACTCCTTGCGCACATCAAAAACCACCTCCCCAATATTGGTTCTCTTGATGTGATAGACCACTTCCTCTTTTGCGAAATATTCCGCCAATATACCGTAGTCGCATGGCTTTCCCCCGAACTGGGGATCCAGGGTGATGCCCGCTACCTCAAAGGGGATGCCCAAAAACTTTTGGAGGCGTCCCAGTCCCGTGAGCAGGACGACGGAATCCTTCCCGCCGGAAACCCCTACGGCGATCCGGTCGCCCGGCTGAATCATTTTATAGTCTATAATGGCCTTCCTCATATAACTGAGAATATGCTGCATAACACACGCCCCTGCACCAATATTTACTCAAGCTTTTATTTTATGCTTAATTCTTCTAATTGGCAAGGATATATTGAAATAAATTAAAATTTACGCCATGTACAAAAACAACGGTGTTTGCCACGGCATTGTCAAATTAAAGCGGGATACTGCCTTGCAAAACAGTATCCCGCCTATGGGTTGTCCGATGTTTGATACATTACTTACATGCCGCCGTTATAAAATATCAGTTTTATTGAATCGCTGTGTGGACCGTTTACCGCACGTTATTCTTCATTGGCATGTTCCGCATCTTCTTCTTCACTTAAAGCAGCGACCCTTGACGCGATATATTCAGGCACATCATTTTTGGGGATACCAAGAGCGGCGGACAACTCGCTGAAAAGGAGTTCTTCCGCGCGCTTCATAAATCTTTCATCAACGGCGTTAAACTTGCGTTTTTGCTCTTCTGCCTCATGCTTTTTAGCGTATATGGACATGGTAAGTTCAATCAAATCCTCGCAATTATGCGTTTTTAAAGACATTGTATAATGTTCGGCAACTTGACTGATAACCTTGCTGTAATAAGGATCCGCCTGTATGGTGGGAATCAGGCTGATCAGTCTCTCGGCCTCATCCTTAGAAATAATGGGGCGCATAAATACTTTATCGCTGCCCACCGGGGTATAAATCACGCACTCTTGATATAAGGGCTTTAGGGAATAATAAAACAGCCCTTTAACAGCTCCCGGAAAGCTTTGCTCCGCAATATCCGTTATCCGGCAGACACCCGTACCTCCGTGATAAATCAAATCTCCAATCTGATACATTTATACTACCTCCATCCTCCCGTTTCGCTCTCTAACCATAAGCAGGGGCCGCCTCAATATTTATAGCAATATACACCAGTACTTTTTATACCAAGAAAGCATAAGAGCTCCCTCGCCTTGGTTTGACTGCCGTTGTCATGTCGGTATCGGTATTGGTATTGGTATCGGTATGGACAAACGAACTGCTCCGGCACAAGCTGAAACGGCAAGCCAACCGTACTTGCCGTTTTCAAAATGCGCCGCAAACAGACGGTGCAAATAATTCTGTGTTCACGGAACAAGTAAGTGCGCCACAAATGCCACCTTACAGAGAGATGGACTATAAGCCGGTAGCATCGGCAGCCGGGCTTGTGTTTCCCAAAACAGCACGCTATATTTATATTCTAACATATTTACGAGTAAATGTATGTAAAAGTTTTAAGCTTGAAGGGTTTGGGAACATTTCCTTATGGGCGGCTGCTATGGAGGCGCAAGGCTTTTCTTTGATACCGCCCCATTTTCTCATTGCCATAGAGGGGCCTCTTGGATATAATAAAGACAGCTAAAGTAGCTTTAGAAAAAAAGGGAGTACCGATACCGCTCTGGCAGCGCACGATTAAGAATGCGGGTAGCCTATGTGTTTATTCCCGGTTATTTCTAAAATTGCTCTGGATAGGAGGCAGGATATGACCATCTTAATTGTGGATGGCCAGGGGGGCGGTATGGGCCGAACCCTGATTGAAAAGCTGAGGGAGGCCCAGGTGCAGGCTGAAATCTTCTGCGTGGGCACCAATGGACTGGCCACATCGGCTATGCTGAAGGCCGGCGCCGACGGGGGAGCTACCGGTGAAAACGCGGTGATCTACAACGCCCGCCGGGTCCACCTGATTGTGGGCGGCGCAGGCATTCTTTGCGCCAACGCCATGATGGGAGAAATCTCCCCGGCCATGGCGGCCGCCATCTCCCAAAGCGAGGCGGTAAAGCTGTTGATCCCTATGAGCCAGTGTAACCTCCGCTTTGCCGGGATGCAGGACCAGCCCTTGCCAGTGAAGCTGGATAACGCGGTCCGGGATATTGTAGCCTTTGTGGAAGAGGGGCGGCGGACCGATGGATAGTGCGCTACAGGCCACCCTGTTGCGACACGCCGCAAGGTATCCTCTGATGCAGCCGCAGGATTTAGTCAAGCTCCTTTACCAGCGGGAATTTGGAGGGGAGCATTTCATCAAGAATCCCCAGCAAAGCCTGGCAGTACTGCAAAAGGAGGTGGAGGAAAGGGGGTCGGAACTGGAATTGGAATTGATATCGGAATTGGCGTCCGTTCCTCTGGAGCTAATGGCGGCATGTGAATCCTTGGGTAACGGCGTGAGCCGCCTCCATCTTAACAAGATGCAGGCGGATGACGCTCTTTTGGCCGCCGTCAACCGCATCTTTGTGGCCGGCGCCCGGCATGCGCGGGGCAGCTCCGGTGCCTTTGAAGCCGCGCTTAACGAGGTGGGCCAATGGGTACAAGGAGGGCACATGCCCTTTGGTGAGGACCAGTGGAGGTCGTTTCTGAAGGAGCACCGGGAGAATGGGCGTCCCATTCTCCACCACAGTGACGGCTACCGCAGCGCTTACCGACCCTCTTACCGGCTGGTGTTGGACCGCTATCTGCCCTGTCTCGATTTAATCCGTGGCATAGAATCCCGCCTGACCCAGCACAACCCCTTGGTCCTTTCCATAGACGGCTACTGCGGCTCCGGGAAATCCACCTTAGCCGCTTTGCTGGGGGAGCTCTATGACTGCGACGTCATCGCTATGGATGATTTTTTCCTGCCCCCCGCACTGAGGACGCCGGAACGGCTGGCCCAGCCGGGAGGAAATATCCACTATGAGCGGTTTGTGGAAGAGGTCGCGGAGGGGCTCAAATCGGGTAAACCCTTCGAGTATACTGCCTTTGACTGCTCCGTCATGGCGTATGGGGTGAAAAAGCGTGTGGATATGAAGCCCCTGGTAATCTGCGAGGGTTCCTACAGTGCCCATCCCCAGTTTGAGAGTATGTATCATTACCGCATCTTTGTCATGTGTTCCAGAAAAGAGCAACGGCGGCGGCTTCTTGCCCGCAGCGGGCCGGAGCTGTTTGACCGCTTTATCAATGAATGGATTCCTATGGAAAACATATATTTTCAACGCTATGCCATCCGGGAAAACAGCCACATCTCCCTGGATACCACTACCACTACCACTGCCCCCCCATCCCGAAAGAAAAGGAAGTGTCATAATGGACAGCAAAGCCGCAATACAGGCTCACTTTGATCAATTGGCCCCTACCTGGAAAAATGACATGACAGCGTATGAGACACGCGAAACCTTTGTGGAGATGATGGACCTCCCTCCGGGCAGTGTCATTGCCGATATCGGCTGCGGCAAGGGCGTGATGGAGGCGCATTTACTAAAATCCGATCCCGCCAAAATAATAGCCATCGATCTCTCCCCGGAGATGATCAGGGGGGCAAGGGAACTCCACACAGATTCCCGCATTGAGTTTGTGGCGGGCGACCTTTATGAAACAGAGCTGCCGCCACTGGACCTGGCCTTGTTTTACAACGCCTATCCCCACTTTATGGACAAGGCAGCCCTATGTGATAAGCTGGCGGATGTGGTCAAGCCTGGGGGTAAGCTGGTGATCTGCCACAGCCGCAGCCGGGAGGTCATTAATGGACGGCACAGCGGCGATTCTACCTCTGTGGTATCGGTTCCGTTGCGGGAAGCCGCTCAGGAAGCGGTTGTTTTTGCGCCTCATTTTGAATCTGATATTGTAGTGGATTCCAGCGAATTCTATTTTATCCGCATGATCCGGAGTGATTTATAAAAGAGCTGCTGGATATGCCTGTATCCAGCAGCTCTTTTCAACTCCATCAACGCCGCGGTATGCCCGTGGCGAAAATCCCATTAAGGATTAATCCGCTCCATCTATTTATCCACGAGGCCCCCTACACTCATATGGTTAGCTTGTCCATCAGAGCAGCGGCTACCTTTTCCACAGCCTCATCCAATTGTTCCAAAGGCACGATTTCCTTGATGGATTTGTCCCGGGTGACGATCTCCACCTGGCCGTTTTCAATATTTTTTGGGCTGACGATTACCCGGATAGGCACGCCCAACAAATCCGCGTCGGCAAACTGGATGCCCGCCTGCGCATCCCGGTCGTCCAGGATTGTCTCATACTTGCCCTTTAACCGGTCATAGACCGACTCGGCCGCCTGGGCCACATTTCCTTTTTTCCGGTTCAGCGCGCAGATGTGCACCTGCCAAGGAGCCACGGAGTACGGCCAGACAGGGCCCCAATCGTCGTGGCGGGCTTCAATAATGCAGGAAATCATGCGGCCCACGCCGATGCCGTAGCAGCCCATAATGGGGTGCTGGGCCTTTCCATTCTCATCCGTATAAGTCATATCCATGGCCTTGGTATACTTGCCGCCCAGCTGAAAGACGTGTCCGACCTCTATCCCCCGGCTGAGACGCAGCGCGCCGCCGCATTCAGGGCAGATATCCCCGTCGTTGACCTTGTAGAGGTCGGCAAAACTCTCCACCCGCAAATCCCTTGCGACGGAAACGCCCTTGTAGTGGAAGCCCGCTTCATTGGCTCCGCAAACCATATCCGCCTCACCTTCCAGGGAAACGTCAAACAATACCTGAACATCCTTGTTGTTTAACGCATAAGGGCCGATATACCCAAAGGACAATTGGACCTCTTGGGCCGCCGCCAAGGGGAAGACATTCTCCCCAATATGATTGCAGAGTTTGGCCTCATTGACCTCATAATCACCCCGTAAAAAGACTACTACTACTTTATCGCTGCCCTCCACCGCGAAGACGGCGGACTTAATAAACCGGTTCTTCGGCAGTCCGAAGAATGCTGCCAAGTCATCAATCGTTTCGGTATTAGGGGTTTCCACCTTCTCCACCGTTCCGTCAGGACGGGCTTCATGGCGTATCCTGGTTCGTGCGGCCTCCACATTGGAGCGGTAACCGCAGCCGGCACAGATGGCGATGGTGTCCTCCCCGGCATCGCAGAGCAGCATGAATTCATGGGCCAGGCTGCCCCCCATCATGCCGGAGTCCGAGGCCACCGACACCACCTCTGGAATGCCCGCCCGCGCGTAAATGCGCTCATAGGCCCTGTAGCACTCTATATAAAATTTCTCCAGATCCTCCTGGGAGGTGTGATAGGAGTAGCCGTCCTTCATGGTAAACTCGCGGACGCGGATCAACCCGCCACGGCTGCGGGGCTCGTCCCGGAACTTGGTTTGAATTTGATATATAAAAAAGGGATACTTGGCATAGGTTTGAGCCTCCGTCTTGGCCAGCAGTACCGCCGCCTCCTCATGGGTCATTCCCAGGACCATGGGAACCCCGTTCCGGTCGGTAAAACGGAGCAGTTCCTTGCCCACCGACTGGTAGCGGCCGGACTCCTGCCAAAGGGCCGCGGGCATGGATACTGGGAACAAGACCTCCTGGCCGCCTAGTGCGTCCATTTCCTCGCGGAGAATCCGCTCTATCTTCATCGCCACCCGCTTGGCTGGTGGCAGCAGAGTGTAAATTCCATTACCCACATGACGGATGTAACCGCCCCTCAACAAGTAAATGTGACTGGCGATGGTGGCGTCGGAAGGCTTCTCCTTGTATCGCTCACCCAACAGCTGGCTCATTCGCATAGCTTTTTCAACCCTTTCCCTTTAGTTCAGTTCAGTATACCACAACCCGGTTTCTCCGGCAATATTGATTCCTGTATTTTCTGACTTTACATAATCCATTTCCTGTTCCCTGCTTTCATATGTGAGATGATTTAAACCTATTTACTATAATAACCATGCAGGTGAAAACAATGAAGCTGTTTGAATCCATTAGAACCCAGATAATTATGATCCTTTTTGCCTTCCTCATTCCCCTAAACCTCATGCTCATTCTTCTATCCTCCTACTCCACTGATCTGCTGGAGAACCAATCCATCAATCTGATAGAGTCCAAGTTGGCCATCCAAATGTCCCAATTGGACAATACCATAGCGGAGGCGGAGCGTTATTTGGCTTTTTTGGCGAACAGCAATCCGGACCTTCAGCTATATTCAGAGGATGCAACCTATAATGTGAGGGTGTTCCGCCGGGTCAATGTATGGAAGGAGCTCAATCAATTGCTGGTCTACTCCAACCGCATCTTCGGCTTTTATTTGATGGATGCCCGTGAAGGTCAAATCTTGCTGGCTGTTCATAGCAGCACCATTGACCACAGGCAATCCCTGCGGGAATACATCAGCTTGAGGATCGGTGAAGATCTCCCCAACCGATGGTATTTGGCTGAAATTCAAAACAGTACGTATATGCTTCGGTGGATTAATGAAAATGGAGTTTACCTGGGGGCTCTAGTGAATGTGGATGAATATATGTCCACCTCAGACGACAGTATTTCCACATCCCTGGTCTTGTCCACCCAACCGGACATCCCTGTTGACCGGGGACAGTTAATGGTATCTGTGCAGTCAGCCAGTAAGGACCTCTATCTCCATCAGATGATCTCCAAAAGCGATCTTTTGGGATCGCTGCCCTTTATTCAGGCGGCCATCTACCTGCTGATTGCTTGCTGTATCATTGCCCTGCCGTCTATGTTCTTTTTGATCCGCAGGATTTTGCTTGAGCCCCTTAAGACAGTGAACAACGCCCTCAATACCATTGAAGCGGGGAATATGGACTACCGCATTCCGCCTCAAAACTCCGCCTATGAGTTCAGAAGGCTCAATAGCGCTCTAAATAATATGACCCACCAAATTCAAAGCTTGAAGATTGACAATTATGAACAGCAAATCGAGAAGCAACAGGTAGAATATCAGAACCTTCTGCTCCAGGTCAATCCTCACTTTCTGGTGAACTCCTTTAACTTAATCTATCAACTGGCCCAAATACAGGATTACCAGGCAGTTCAAAGGTTTACCGTTTATTTGAGTGATTACTTTCGGTACAGCTTAAATACGCATGAGCTGGTGGATTTGGAAAAAGAATTGGCTATGGTAGAGACCTACCTCAATGTTTCCCAAATGCGCTTCCCCAATATGTTTACGGCAAAGTATTTCATTGAGGAGGATTTGGACAGGCAACAGATACCCCCTATGCTGCTGGTTGGATTTGTGGAGAATATCATCAAATATACTTTGCAGCGGGGACGGATAGTACATATCTTTATCAGCGCTAAGCGTGCCGGAGATTGCGTTGTCCTCTCGGTGGCTGATGACGGGGAGGGCATTGATCCTCAAATTATGAAACTGATTGCGGACGGGGAGAAGGTTGTTATGGACGGCAGGGAGCATATTGGGATCTGGAACAGCCGCCAACGACTGCGGCTTCAATATGGAGAACGCGCGAAGCTAATGGTTGAATCTAAGCCCGGTGAAGGGGTGCGGGTGCGGATATCCCTGCCTGTTTCCCTGGATGAGTGAGGAGGGGTGGAATGAACTTGCTAATTGTGGATGATGAGGTGATTGCCATCAATGGATTATTGGCGGGACTGAATTGGGATGAACTTCATT
>Ga0153947_1000285_pt1 | contig 24523 bp, 22 predicted proteins | sample TSNJ031MetaG_FD_104697 | JGI IMG/M metagenome (GOLD analysis project Ga0153947, IMG submission 104697) | Attine ant fungus gardens microbial communities from New Jersey, USA - TSNJ031 MetaG | ecosystem: Host-associated > Fungi > Mycelium > Unclassified | place: USA: New Jersey, Wharton State... | reverse complement strand
ATCAGAATTATCAAAGGCGAGGAAGGCCTCCATATCATCGAAGAGATCGACTACAGTAGTGGAAGAAGAGAGTAAAACGACTACTGAGATGGTCGGCGGCGGTAACAGTAATGAACAGGAAACGTTAATGTTCATGAATTCGGAAGATGAGATCGAGGCTGACTTGGAGGATGTTCAGTTGGATGATACTGAGACAGACGATCGTGTTGCTGAAGAACCGCCTCAGGGACAGGGTGTGATTGATGAGATTTCATTTGCTCCTAGATTGGTGACGAAAGCATTTTCCGAGGTTGAACAAGAACAGCAGCAGCAGAGACCTAGGACACCGAATTTGGTTCCTTTTATGGGGATGGCGAGGACTGTGTCCCCATCACATGGTAGGCTATATCTGGGTGCGAATGCTGCCGGTCCAGAGGAGCAAATGTCTGAGGTTGAGGTTGAGAAGAAGATACCCAAGACGCCTCCGAGGAAGATTATTGTTACTGAAGGTGGTCCTGTTCCCTCCGCTCGGAGTACGAATAACTTGACGACGAATCCGGGTGTGGGTGTGGCCGAAGTCGAACACCCTGCTCTTCAACCAAAATCTGAGCAAGTTGAGGAGAAGCGTCATCATCACCGGACACCTCAACGAGGACAAGAGGCATTAAAAACGCAACAACAACCAGTGGAACCGCAATTCGTGCCGTTTTTGTCGAAATTACCGTTTGTACCGTTACATGTGTTGACGGAGGCGGAATTGGATATGACGGTGGAGGATTGGATTAGGTATCAGATGGAGGTGGAGTATGATAAATTCAAGAGGGATGGGGAGAGGGAGTTGATGAGGTTTAGAAAGAAAGCGGAGGAGACAAGGAGAGTTATTGAGGAATTGTGAAGATTGAGATTGGTTTTTTTGTGCGTGTGATGAATGTGTTGATTAATGGGTGGTGATTGGCTGTTGTAGAGTTGATCGTGTAAAATGGTGATGTCATGTAGATCAATTATTCTTTTCAATAAATATGAGCTTCTTGAAATAGTCATAAAAGACCTTGTTTAATATTTCTCTTCCTCCGTCAGAGGTTTCATCTGCATGTAATTCCGCCAGCTGCCGCGGGTTCGTGCTGATCATCGAGGCGTATGCTTACTTCCTCAGTTGACTCTTCAAACTTATCGTGGCCCTTGCTGCACTCCGAGCACTTGATGCTGTAGAACTGTCCCGTTTTAGAGATAAATCATGTACCAAAGCGCTCGGGCTGACTCTTTTGGAAAATGGCCCGACGATTTGAATACATCGTTTGAGGATTTTCAGGATGATATAATTCTGCAAGAATAGGTTGGTTTGAGTCAGTCATGCTCCAAGCGCCTTTGGCTGTGCACTCACCCGCGGACCAAGAATTACAGCAACTCTACAATGACGCCCTTGTTTGATGGTAACCAATCAATATGATATCATGATTGATACTTTCCATCCAGGTCATTATAAATATCTTGGATTCTTCTCGACAGTGAAGCCGGCACAAGAACATCGTAAGGTAGCATTGACTTAGATAAGGCAGACAAAAAAAGAGGGGGAGCGAAAACTCGTCGCAAACGCGCAACAAAGTCTCTCGTCTCGACTATCTTTATTTAATAAAACGAATCACTTGATCTACATTGAGATGAAACCTAACTTATTTTATTCAAAGTGATGAATGGTAGTATAAATACTATCAAACCATCACACTATCATGACGCAAGAATCTTTACATTTCTATCAAGGTCTTCTAGTGGTCTTCTAGTGCATATTCTGCATCCTTGTGTGCCGAGTACTCCAAGCTGTCAGCGGAAGACCAACGTCATCTGATGTTCCGAACTCCCGTCCATTCGTAGCATGTTCCAAAGCTCCAAATATCATGGAAGCACTTCCACATGGACCGCCCGCCGAATTCTAATGATACCAAGTATAATCGGAAGCTCTCATCGAGATCTCTAAAATTGAGATCATTTTCTCACAAAGTCAAAAAAATAAGCCGAGTTCAAATGTCGTCGACTGTTGATTAGTAATTAATCAAACGACTAGAAATGGCTTGACCAGATCCTAGTTGGGCGGTCTATCTTCAGATTCTACAACTTTGCAGAGAGCCACAAATTGATCGATCGTATGGGGTCGCGATCGTGATGGCGACGTCGATCATTTCAGAGGGACGGACGACATGAAAAAAATCAACCACCTTCTTTCATGACAAAGGGCCCTGGTATCTTCCATCCCAAAAGAAACAGGCACTCCCCCTTTTCAGGGAGAGAGCTATAAAGTGACCAGAGAAACTTTTTTTCGGACCGAAAAGAGAGATAGAGATAGACAATCACAACGAAGACAGAGAGAGGTAATATACAAGCAGCAAAAGAATTAAATTCTATCGAAACAAGAAAAAACGTAAAGGAAGACCGGGCAGCAAATCACAGCAACGAGAGATGACCGACTAAAATAACCGCACAAACACAAGAAGCAAAAATTGCCCCTACCCAATCCACCACCACCACCACCAATGAACGACCAAATTTTAAAACAAGAGCTCCATTAAATCCAACACAACTTTTGATAATTGCAGCAAGCAGAGAACAGGTCGAATCAATCAAAGTGGGGATGGAAAGAAGGAAAGCAATGGTTGCTGTACATGAGTCGACAACGATCAATTACGATATATGAAAGCAAAGGAAGAGAAATGTGAGAGAAAGATAATCATCAGATGGGAACAGGTATCAAAGTGGCATACAAGACACTGGGTAGATAAAAGTGGGTAATATGAAGCAAATGAGTATCGTATGTACGAGGAACCGAGAAGAGAAGAATGAAGAAAGAAAAAAATGAAGAAAGAAAAAAATGAAGAAAGACATAGATGATACACTAATCAAAATACGATAAAGAAAAAAAGGGATCGAGAATGAAGAGGGATCAGGATTCACAGAACATCAAGAAGACACAGCACAGTAAACATAAGAAATTCCCACCATTCCGCTCCGAGGGTGATGAAACAATGTCCAAATCGCGAGCAAATCCACTATCATCAAATGGTCAAAGGAAAACACCGCCCTCTTGATAGCAACCACATCTACTTCAAATCGAGTGGATCGTCCGGATGGCCGAACCACTCGTTGAAATCACGATCAAAATCGACGTTCCCGTCCGGTTTAAATATGGTCGTGTCGATGTCATCCAATGCAGCCGCCATGAGATCCTGTGAAAACATGGTATTCAAATCTGACATGCTTCCCATTACACTGGCATTAACATCGGCACCATTTGCACCTGCAACTCCGCCAACTCCAGATGGGTTCATACCACCCAAATTTATGTTTATACCATGCCCTGTACCAGCGGTCATACCGGCCATCGGACTCATACCAGCCAAGAGATGCATACCTGGGCCACCGATTCCTGGTCCTCCTACACCACCACCTAAACCCGCGTTGTTACTCCCTGGACCAACACTGGCAGACATACTCGTCTGTGGATTCATCCCCATCATTCCTAAATTCATATTCGCCGGTGGGTTCATCCCGCCAGGACCACCCATCGAGTTCAAGCTTCCCATCACCGCAGGTACGGGCGATGGTGCGGCTCGTGCACCGCCGACTGGTGTCCCTTGGTTCAAAGAAGGGTTTTGTTGATTTGGAGCCGGCGTGGAGGGGTTGTTAGGGTTTGGGGTTTGTTGATTTCGTGGTGATCCTTCTGTAGGTTTACCGTCTTTCAATGATCCATCTTTCCCTGGTGCAGGAGATGGCGGTGGTAACATTCGATTTTGTGGTTGCCCACCTATTGGATTACCTCCAGCTCGAGAGTTAGGTTGATTGAACGGAGGTCCAGGAGGACCACCTGTGTTGAATGGTGGGTCTGATGGAGGCGATGTGGCACTGACGGGCATGTTATTCTTGTGTATATTATGCATATTTTGCCGATATACCTGTTCAATCAACAGTGACACAAGGTGAACTACGAACGAAGTTATCAGCATGATAGAACAACTCACCAATACAGGCTGTGAACCTGGGGGTCCTATCTGTGGAGGATTCATCACAGGCATTCCTCCTCCCATCTGCGGTGGCATAGCCATCTGGCCCCCCGGGTGTGGTACACCATTCGTTGCGCCTCTCCCTTGCATCATTATCATGCCATTACCCATATGTGGTGGCATCCCAGGCCCAGGCCCTGCGCCAGGTGCGCCTTGTGGCATCGGTGGCATCCCAGTTGGTCCAGGACCACCTTGAGGCATAGGCCCTCCTGGCATCATATTTTGGCCACCGGGCGCAGATAATCCACCCGGTCCATGACTTTGCATACCACCCAGTTGCCCAAGCTGCATTCCTCCAGGCGGCATAGGACCTGGCATGCCAGGATTGGGCCCTTGCATACTACCAGGACCGGGCATTCTCAAACCTCCACCAACAGGCTGCATCCCTGGAACTTGCATTCCGGAAGAGCCTGGTGGCTGTTGCTGTCCTGGATATGACATAGAGGACATAGCTGGCGTTTGTCCCGGGGAAGTTCGTTGACGTTTTCGTTCAGGCGGTGACGACTCTGTTCTTGGCAGATTCTCATGCTATGGAACTCGAGATTAGTAGCTAAGACCAAATGATGGCATAACACAAACCTCATCTCCTGGCGAACTACTGTTCCTCTTATTACGGTTTTGAAGACCTTGCTGTACCGGAAGAGCGTGTCGCATAGGTAAGGAGCTGGGAATAACCGTTGGTTTGCTCGTGCTTGGTTTTCGAGCTCTGCATGCCGACAAAATCCGTTGCTAGGAATTGGACCAACTGGTAAGAAACAACAACCGAAAAGTGAACGGCAGAAAACTCACTTTATCAAGTAATGTCAAATCACTTATTTCCTTCCCTGCTAGACCAAATTCTGCTTTTACTTGCTCCAGCTCAGGGTGTGGTATCTGTAAAATTTGCATGCTTGTAAGGTCACCGCTTACTTGTCTGTGTACAAGTGAGGGGCTGGACTGAACAAGTCCACTTCCGGGTGTTGTTGTCCGACTGGGAGGTCGCCCTACCATCCCGAATGGAGGTTGACCAGGCTGGGGGATTACGCCCTGAGAGTTTGGGTTCATTGGGCTCTGAGAAATCATCCCTCGACCCATATTGACCAAATGAGGTGGCGATGCACCGTACTGAGTCTGTCGTTGTGAAGGTGGTGCACCTGCTCCGGGGGGCGAATGAGCCATAGGTGGACTCTGGAAGGGCCCGGTTGAGGCACCTCGTACTTGTTGAACCTGCCCAGGAGGGGGAGGCGGGCCACCCATCGGCGGTCGAGGAAGATCGTTGCTGAGCATGAACGGCGGGACTTGGGGTGGAGGATGGGGCGGATTGCCCGGGTTTGGTGCACCATTGGGTTGGCTGAATGGACCAGGCCCCGGCATACCTGAGGGACCGCCAACTCCGTTCGGCAGGGAGCGACCAACAAAATTATTAGGACGCTGCGGTATTCCACTCATCATCCTGGGAGGCATCGCAGTTTGTGGACCTTGACAAGATTTTAGACTCGATTCGCCAAAAAAATTGAGGAATTACCAATATGAAGGGGAGGAACATTTGCTCCTGGTGCAGTTGATTGGGTGGACTGCATCCGCAGAGCAGCCTGGCGCGTTTGATGCTGTAGATGAGTGAGCGATTTGTCAAAAATGGAAATGGAGAAGTAAAATCTCTGACCTGAGTGTAAGTCAAAGCGTCATCAGTGACGCCTCCGAGCGGATTTGACTTGGCCTGAAAAAGGACCCAAAAAACGCTCCACCACCTTGATGAGCGATTCAGGATTAAAAAGAGCAGAGTACAGACAGTGAGCAACACGAGCAAAGTGCAACGGATCAGAATCTTACTCAAAAAGCAAACCCTGGCGGGCATTTATTGGAGGAGTAGACTCTGGAGCGATGTCAGCTTCGATCAGTAACTCTTTTGCGGTCTTTTTAAATCCGCGTTTGTGACAATAATCGTATATATAGATGTTGAACCTGGAGTGGGGGTGAGCGAGGAAAAAGAGACAGAAAGGAAGAAACACACATCTTGTCGCCTTCCCATGAGAGAGGAGAGGCAGAAATGTCTGGAAGGTGTTGGGAGGGCTGCGGGGGCAGGATGGGCTGAGGTGGCGGAGGGCCTGAAGCCATCTGTGAGAGACGTGGGTGAAGTGGCAACGTGGTTTCGAGGGGTGCTCTGGGGAGAGAGAGTCGGGCGACTGGTGTATGACTGCGGTGAGATCTCGGAAGCTCTCCGGCGCAGATGCGGACCACGGACAGCTGAAGAGAGGCGGGGGTCAATGGCGGCGATAGAGACCGAAAGGACGGCGAACGGACGGAAGACAGCGGTGGGAGAGCGAGAAGCACGTGGGGAGAGTGGAGGTCGCTGGGCGCAGCGAGGAGCAAAAAGAGCAGGTGGTGGTTGTTGGGAAAGCAGTCGTCGAGTGTGCTGGGGCTTGGCCTTGGCCACTCCCATTCCTATTTGGGCGCCGACTCAATCTCCGCCCGTTGCCGGCTGAAAATAATCATTTATATTTATTTATAGGATAGAATATCTCTAGGCATGTCCGTGCCGCCGAACCACTGCAATCTGCAAGTCCCATCCTCCAAATACATACCGTACCTCCAGCAGCCGTCGCATCTCCCGCCATCCTCCCTGCCCTGGCGCTCCTCCTCTTGCATCGTATACAAAGTCTGCAGGCGATACCAGACTCCTCGCCAGTGATCCCAGCAGAAACGCAATCATGGCAACCACCACCAATGTCGATATAGGATACACTGGCGCTCCCTTCTTCTGCTCCCTTGCAACATGCTGATCCACGCCCCCCTGCGAACCGCCCATATCCCCTCCACAATCACTCGGCACCGCAGGCATTGTTCTCCCAGGTCCCTTAGTGGCTATATCGGTCCTACCTTCCTCCTTTCCCTTGTCACCTGCTCCGACACTTATCCCCAACCTCGTGAGCGGATTAGGGTAGCCTTGCAAAAATCCTAATAGTCCTCCAGTGCCACAGGGTTCCACATGGCTCACATGAGGTCCATTGCCATCCTTATCCTCTCCCTGTAACGCACCCGATCAGCCCATTATATTTAACTCAAAGATCCGGACACACGCACCGTCACCCTCGGCATTTCCTCGCCAGTCAATCGTTCTTCTTCCCCCTGACCCTTCGTCTCTCCCTGTTTCTTTTCTCCTTCTCCATCATTTCCACGAGAACCCGAAGACAGCACTGCAGTAGTCATTCCAGAATCACGTAGATCATCTGCAATCCCGACCGGTGTCTTGAGCTCCTCCGGAAGTGCCTCCGAGTCGTTCGGTACTCTACCCAGTAAAATTAGTCGTATTAGCATCGTGTTAGCTCCCGTGTGAGAAAATCAGAAAATCATGGGGTTAAACGAAGCACCAATGGCTGGCAAGAATCTGATGTATGAACCAGACACTGCGTCAAAGCGTATCAGACGCAATCTCCGTCCCATGTAGGGGCATGGTTGGGTAAAATGAAATTGAGAGATATCACCGCCGATGACATCACAAAGCAATCGAAAGTGAAAAGTTAGAAAAAACGAAATAAAAAAACGCACCTCGAAATGACATTCATCTTGCCCACTCTATCATCCATCAGCTCATCTCTTCCCAAACTCGTCAACCCTTCTTTCTCATCCACAACCCCAATTTCTTTCCCATCCACAATCACAACTTCCCTCTTCCCAGAATCCTTCTTACCTTTCTTCCCCTTGATGCTGTTGACAGGATTTGCATAAGTGGAGCTGCTAGAATTCACACCCACAGACGGCAAAACTTCGATCCATACGACCGCTTCGCCTCCTTCAGCTAGATCAATCCACCATTGCGGCCTCGTCTCTCCAGTCTCATTCGTATCACGCACATGTCCACCTCCTCTCACCTCACCTCCACCACCTGTCAGTGGATCCTTGATCACCTCCCTTTCAATCTGCGACGTTGGTAACACAATCCTGACTAGATGTCTTGTTCCACTTTCTCCTGATGAATGCATTGGTGACAATGGCATTGCATAGATAGCACACTGCAGTGGAAGCACATTTGCGTCCGCCGACATGTTCTTCTCCTTGAGCGAAACAAAACCACCTTTCTGCCCAACCCTGACATCCTTTCTCATCCTGGACCATACTTTCACCTCATATCCCTCCGTATACATCTTCTTATCCACCACGATTTCTGCCACAACTAAATTTCCAGGCCATCTTGTCGCTCCGCCCACGTCTTTAATTAGAAAACCAGTTGCGCTCCTCCCTCGCCTCTGACCATCGAATGCAGAAACAGTTGCGACGATATGAGACAAAGCGGCAGCTGACGAAACAGTTCTTTGTCTCTGTCTCGACGGTGAAGTCCGGATCTGTGAAAGAGATGGATTGGAAAGATTTGCTGCGGGTGTGCTGTTTAGTGTTGATAAGGGTGTGAAATTTGGGTTGATTATCATACTTTCCCCGCGTTCATGGCCAGTGCCGCTATGTCTTGATCTGAGTGTCGTCCGACTCGGTCTAGGTGTGATAGCCTGTTCTCCATCTCCCTCCTCATCCCCATCCGGATCTATTCTTTGATCCGTTATACCTGTCCTTCCGGGTCCAAGCCCACTGACACTCGCACTTCTAACTGCAACCATCTTGGCTTTCACAGCGCTTGCAGGCAACTTCACTTGCAAGCAAACGCCCAATTTCTTTTCCTCGACTTCAAACTTCTCCCACACAACACCCCTACTTTCGTCCCTCTTTTTCAACCTCCATGCAGACGCTTTCATCCCCGCAAACATTTCTTCCTCTTTCCTCCCCACCATTCCCATAACTAATGATGATGCTGGAAGTCTCAACACAGGTATTGGTGCTGCCACTGACCCAACAGAACCCTTCACGAATGTCTCCAAAGCCAAAATACATCTCGGGATAGACGCATTGATCATCGAGTTCACAGCAGCCGGTATTGAGCCCGCATAATCCACAGCAATGTACCTTGTAACATGTGTAGATGGAATCATGTAATTCTCCTTCGTATACGGATCGAGTGTTTCCAACACCCATGCGTCAACATACACACGTCCAATTGGAAGGGTATGTGGATTGTATTTCGCCGGTGCGAAAGATGCTACTGAATCCGCACTGAAAGATGCCGAAACACAGTAAATGGTACGTCTAGCACTGCTGCTTGAGTGATCTCCACTTGCAGCACCCCCACCACCCGATCCAGACGAAAGTGTTCCATTCATGTTTCCTTCAGTCGAACTTTGTCGCGATATAGCCATCGACACAGCTAAAGAATTCGACAACGAAGAAGAAGATCCAGAAAGCGCTCCTCGGACAACCACATTCGCAATGTAAAATCCCCGATCCCGAAAGGGAAACCCAGCTTTCGAAACCAAAAATACCGTTTGACCATTCGCACCATACGATTCGAAAACTTGGGCCGAATCAAATCGATTGTCCCATTTCCGTCGACAGTCCCAGTGCGTTATCGTAGGTACCAGTTCGTCGGCAGATAATCCTTCAATCACTTTGGAACCTCGGTGAACAGGGATGATAGGTGAAATTTCTGGTACGATTTTCCGGTGAACGAGCAGTCCTCTTTCCGAAACGAGCGTCCAGTCATTGTTTGATACGTTGGGGTTCGTGTCTTGTGCCCATGACAATGCTTCCAAGGCGTGTTGAAGGGGTAGTTTCGATGAAGACGGGAGCGCGTTGTCTCCAGACACGTTTATAGGCGCTATAGCAGCCACTGCTTGTTGCGTCGTAGTCGTCGCTTGGTCAACGTAATAAGTGATGAATCTAGCCAAAGGACTTGAATTCTTGGGCGCCGAAGCCCATGTATTTGCCGAATTTGTAACAGGCTTGGTTGCTTCTCCAGATTCATCGGCCCCATCAACACTAGTCAGATGTCTATTTCCGTTATCTCCCCACTCAGCTTTTTTCCGGTTGATATTGCTCATGACTGGAGGTTGATCAAGAGGTATCCGAACGGGTTTGACGCGTTTCTGCTTCGTGAGTGCCTTGATCTCCGAATCTGCGATCTCTTCCACGTCAACATGAACTTTGGCTCCGTTGACTATGACCAACCCTTTTTCTTTCCCAGGAGCCTTTCTGACTATTGTCAATAATCTCTCATCATCAACGAAAAGCACATCATGGGCCAATGTCAACCAAAGACCTCCTCCTTGAGCTGATAATTTATGCCTCCTAAGGCAGGAGATAGTTTGAGGCGGAGGATCTACAATGATGTCCAATGACGCAGCCCAAGTATCAAGATCGCATCGTAACTCCAGTTCAATGGCAGGTAAATGTTGGTCGTTATCGTCACCATTCGTGTTTGTTCTCCGACTTGCCGAGGCTTCGTACTCCACCCTGAAACTCGCTTTTTCATGGTCGTATCGTATCTCATTGGCTTTAGCACCTGCGAGTCTCGTCACGGTGGGTGGACCACCACACTTGATTGCAAATTCACCAATTCCGGCCAAAGTACTGATCATCTGGTTTGGTATTGACGTTTTTCCAGTCCATCCTTTCGGATCAGACTGCTCGAGAAGTGTAATGAGTGTGGTGGTAGGTGATAGGGCTTCGATGGACCATCCTTGTAAATCAACTTGAGTGCGAATGATATTCGTATCAGGGGGCGGAACATTGGGAAAGAGGTGGGGTTCATCTGCCGAAAAAGAGAAGACATGGATTGTGCTGGGTGACTTATACACTGTCTTGAGTAAGACAGCATCCCGACCACTAAATTGAATCAAAAGGAAGAAAAGCCACTGTTTCGCAAGATAGCTCACTTGACTGGCCACGCAGGCTTCGTCTTATAGTGCCATAACTCTGTCAGCTCACTGACATCTTCCAGTAGTACCCCATCCTCATGCTGCCTGTCCCAATATACTCTAGCTCCTGGCGATACAACGGCTGCAAAGAGGTCCCATACATTGACGCCGAGAAAGGTGGCTTCAGCTCGGTAAACAACAAGTGTGGGGTCAATCGAATCCAGTTGTGTGATGGAAACACCCCTTCCCTCAGTGGCTAGATTACATTGAGTGACCATGACACCATAAGAAATTGAAATATACCGACTTCGTCGCCATTTCGCTTCGGGCTCCTGTAACAAAGAGGAAAAGTAGATATAATTTCTTCGTACGCGTGATGATATCGACTTCTCGCCAGCAGCCGACCTTTCCGTGGCTATGCGAGTTATCGCAATAGATGATGATGATGCCGAATCGTTGCTATTTATACTCCCGACCGACGTGGGCGTGTTGTAACTGAGGTCAACTGTGCTAGCAATGTCTTGCAGGACTGTCTTGGAAATAAAATGTGAGGACGGATCGCATTCCTCCGCTTCTACGATTGGCTTGGATATACCATTCAGTCGAATGCCGCGAGAAGCAGGCGACACTTCAACTGTGAGTTTGACCTTGAGAACGGAATGGGCATCGGGAAGGGCGCTATATATGAGGCGAAGGGTGATCTGATCCTGAGAAAACGAGTGACGATATTTTGTTCGCAGAGCTGTCGCAGACCAAGGTAATTTCTCAACTTCTTCGGAGGAAGCTTTTGTCGTAACCTGAACGTCCCAGCCTACTAGAGATGGTAATACACACTCAATCGAACGGGTCAATCGTCTCTGTTCTCTTAGTGAATGAACCTCCTCCATCCCTTGCTGTTGTTCAATGGGCATCGTGTGCTCATCCTCCTCAGGTATTATGGAATATTCCACGTTGAGCGCTTCCCTGTCAATCTGGTAACGTATCCGGTCTATGGACACGCCATTCCCATAGCCTGAAAGTTTTGCAACTCGTCCCCCACGTTGGGTCACCATCTTGAACAAACTGAGAGTCATAGTTGCAAGCTGCTGCGCCATAGTGGCTGCAGAATAATTGAACATCCACATAGCTTTAAGATCATGCTGCCAGAAACATGTTATACGTAGTCGTGCTGGTCGTTTCTTTCCATCGTCGCGGGTCGGTTGGGAGTTTACAAGCTGTATACACCATGCGAACACTGGACAATATACTTAGATAAGAAGGATTGTCGGGGGTGACAAAAAAGAGGCGTACACTTCACGTGTGAGCGTACATAGGGAGGCGAAGGACGAAGATAAGCAGGTTCGTCAACTGAGCGGGGGAGGGAGGTGGATATGTCAATAATGGTATTTGCATCATGAAAAAGTCGTGAAATCGTAACTGCATCCCGAGGGCTGGACTTCTTTAGAATGAAGTTTCTGCCAAACGACAACAACCAGCTTACTTTGCAGGCCATCCCAACATAAAATTCGTCTTTGAGATCCTAGTCTTGTGGTCGAACATCTCCAATAAATGCGCCTCCTCTACAGCAGGATCCCATTCCTGCCTAAGTTCCGGAGTCGTAAGTACAGCCTTCCATGGCTCCAACGAAACAAAGTCCTCCGTTAGTGCGACCTCCAGCAACATTCTGTAAACATCATCACCACCCTTGCCCGTATGCCGGTGAACAATGACGTCTGCAAGTTCTGGCACAGTCAAAAGACGTGACTTGCCCTTCTTACTCGGTGAATCGGTTGTTGCTAAGATCCGTCTCCAGTCAGAGGGTGAAGAAGACGTTAAAAGTTGTCGAAAACGTAATTCTGCGTCGGTCAGAGCATTGTACCAAGATTGCCGCAGACTGGGAGTATCGTGGAGTGTCAGTGATGCGATATCACTGCGAGCTATTGTTTACAAACACACCTGGAGCCATCTGACATTGTTTCGTGATTGATACAGACCGAAAGCGAGGAGAAAGATGACAAAGCCGTGAAGAATTAGCCTTGAAATGTGACAGGAATAGGCGCTAACATCAAAGTCTTTCACCATGTCATTTAAGTAATGTGTATTACTTAAACACCATTGCAGCCTTTTGACATTAACATTCATTGATATCCGATTTAGTGTCTAGGATGTTTTCATACAATTGAAAAAAAGTGCTACAGCAAGTGTTGTTCAGTATCAGATTACTTCCTGAGTTTTTCATTCTGCTTTTTGCTTCAGTCATCAGGTATATTGACTACTGTCTTTACTTGTCATTATCAGATTGCAATGTCTGTGCGAGTATTCAAGAATATGGACTGTGTCACTGCATTGTTATAGGAAAATAGTAATAATGGATTTGGTTTGTCCGTCCTTAAGCCAATTTTCAACATCTTGCATTGTAACTGGGGTAGATCAGAGACTACCTATGGCTAATACTCTTGACTCGAGGGTAATGACATGCTCTACTCCTATGTATAATCCGTCTTGGGGTCGACCCTATCAATACCACATGTGTGATATCGAGAAAACCAAAGGATCTGCTGATTTACAATTTTTCATAATTGATGGTTTTATGCCATATGGTCACCATATGGTTACCTAGCCTATATTAACTGAAATAAAATTAGAACTACAATATTGGCACCCAACAAAGAGTAAGAGAGGTCATTTACTTATTGGGTTGTCATTGCTTACACTCGCAAAAAAGTGAAATCTGGAAACTAGGTTTTTGCTGATGATGCCTGCCAGGTCAAGTTTAGTCTATCACACCAAGGTGATCTTCCTTGATCGTCCCGATAGCAAACTGCAAATGAGATGTAAGGTATGATAATGCACACATATGGCAATTGCTCACGATTTCTGTTGCGTCAACACGCGTGCCGACAATTTTCAGCCGTACCCGTGTATTCTTCTCAATGATCTGTACCCATAAGATCTCTTGGATTTTATAGACATTAGCGTACTCACCTGGTCTTCAGAGGCAAACGATGGTGGGTTTGAATTAGGGTCAAACCGCATATCCGGATGAATCAACTGGAAATCGTGAGTGCTGACTTGAAAAAGTATCGAGTGTATTGACGAACTTGATGAGATATGAAGACGGTTAGAGGGCCGACATCAGCAAAGAAACCCATCTATAGATGGGAGTAACTGGATATCAGTACTTCAGTTAAAATAAATTGAATCATACTTTGTTCACATTATTTACTACCCCATCCACCACCTCGCCTTTGAAAGGCTTGAATACAATCGCTCGGTACCTCGTGATGAACTCTGCTTGACCACTACCACTGAGAACCATGCCTTTCCCAATGTCTAATATTGATACAACAGCGATGATGTAGCCGAATTGGCCAGAACAAGTGCCCTCGACGTCCGAGTAAAGCTTCGATTCCAAGAAACTGAGCATACGGGGGCCAAAGTATGATGGGTGAAGTAGGATAGTGTGCGTGAGTTCTTTCTAAGAATAAGTTGGCTTGGATGAAACACATGAACGAGTGGTCCCATTCCAGACTACTTACTATGAAGAACATGGTAGCGTACTGGTGGCAAATTCGATCAAATGAACCCAAATTGAGTTTTCGCACTCTGTTGTGGTCGTGTGATCGTGACACCACACTGTCAGGTCACTTGACAATGTGTGAGGTGTAGCAATTCTCTTCTCAATGGACCACATTTTTACGCCTACTTCGCTTTATTCACTTTTAGGAGTTACAATAATTGCTGGAGTTGCTTTGGTAGCGTCAAATACTCTTCTTTCTAAGGATACCCCAAAAAAGGATCAGTGGACGTTCGTTTGGCTGGTATGCAATTGAACCGTCTTGCATGCTCTTCACCTCACTTCGAATCTCAGACCTTCGATGCCCTTATTCACTTTTCTTATGAGGGTTCCTGGCTTTATTATTCTACCTTTGGTCGTCAGGTCAATACCAGTGCAGGGCCTCTGGCTCAAATGTGTACGTTGTTTACACTATTCATCTTCGTAATTCTGAAGTCAGTTCACTCGTAGGGAAAGAATACAGCCTAGCAGACTTCCGCTGGGGTGTTGCTGATTCAACTCTTGTCTCCCTCGAGATGCTCACCGTCTTGGGTGCAGGACCTATCTGTCTTTATATTGTGTATCAAATCATCAAGCGTGATCCAGCAAGGCACTATTGGATTGTTGTACTGAGTACTGCCGAGTTATATGGTGGTTGGATGACGTTCTGCCCTGATTGGTTGATTGGAAGTCCAAACCTGAATACTTCAAATTGGTTATATCTTTGGGTTTATCTTTTCGTATGTCTTTCTCATAACAAAAGTTGATGTTGTATCTCATACCCTAACAGTTCATGAACATGATGTGAGTCAGGTTCCTCTCTCACTTGATCCCTTCTAACGAGTAACGCTAGATGGGTGATCATCCCTCTGATCCTGATGGTAGATTCCTATGGATTTATTGCCAGCACGCTTCGTGCTGCCCAGAAGAAAATTAAATCTGCTTAGTAACTGCATACCCTGCTGCTCATCACATTCCTAGTTAGATCCCGATACCCTTGTGAGTTTGTGTTTTCAAGAATTATCGAACTTCAAAATACAAGTATCCACACATTGTTAGTAATGATTGATTAACGAGAGCATATTGGTCTCCCTTAAAATGGTCCACAGTTCATAGTTAGACGAATAATGATATAAATACCAAAGGGCATTACACAGGAATGCGATCGACTCCTAGATCTACATCAGGCTTTGTCTCCATCTCGGACATCGCTAGCCTACAACAAAACTTAATGATCATGGAGGGGGTATGATGTCAGACTCACTTATAGGCATCACAACAATCTCTTCGTACATTCGCATTCTTCCATCGTTGTTTGGTTTGCATATCCGCATCCACATCTAAACGAAATTACTCGATGAATCAGAGAACGACAAATCAATGCTCACCTGAATCCTCTCCCAGCAGTAAGAGACGACCACGAGGAAGATATTGCCTAGCCGACTCTAGTGAGTGGCGATATTCGAAATGATATGTTCAGAATTGTAATTACCAGGATTTGTTTTTATCAAAGAACCTCAAGATATAAAGCTTCAACTTCCGTTTCTCTTGAGTGTCTAGACAACCCCGGAGAACATTCCTGGGGACATCCGGGTCGTCCTGTTCGAATATCACGGCTGGCCACCAAGGATAAGAGTCTAAAAAACATCAGACTCAGCTGCATGTGAGTGATAATAATCATTTCACAAACCTGCTTTTGCCCATACTGGAAGAAAACAGCATCTAAATCAGTGACCATTGTGCAATACAAACAGCAAGGACGTACCCAAAGTTCCACCCTCCACTTTTTCATCTTCAGCCAGAGATACACTCACTAAATTATCCTTATCTAATTTATACCCAACCGTCGGCATCAGTACCGCAGCCGAGCTCTTCCTCCTTCCCCTTCCCCTTCCTCTCCTTTTCGTTTGTTTGACTTTGCCTGATTCCTCAACAGCTTCACTTCCAAATTCACTCAATGAACTCAACTCTGATTCTGCGCCTCCACCTTTGACCACGGCAGTACCGGCAGCAGGCATCCCTCCACTGACTGCAGATGTTGCTGAGTTAGGTGGGACCATTAATGAATCTCGACGCAATATTTGCTCGCGTTTTTCTTCTTTGCGTTTCAGGTTTTTTGCCCGTCGTATTGCAGGTGTGTCCAACTCTTCGATAATGATAGTGCCATTGGTACCCTCAACTATTTTGCTCGTTTGCTCAAGTAGAACGAGATCAGTCGTTGTTCTATGTCTAGCGGAAGATGACAAAAGAGGAGCTGAGACTGGAAGCACAGTCAAGGTAGGTGGCACAGACGTCGAAGGCGCGATTACTGTTACTGACGGAACTGAGTTGGGTAGGTTTTCAGATACAGCGCTTGATCCGGCTTCAGGAATCGTGGGTGTTTCCGGCGGAACTTTGATTTCAGGGCTAAATTGTACTAGTTGAGAAGGATCGGGAACGGCAGTAGCGGATTTCAAAGATGCCAAGGACAGAGGTCCTATGTGTACGGCTTCTTGTTGAGGTGATGTCAGAGTTTGATTCTCAGATGCTGGAGTACTAATAACCGAAAGCCTTGAAAGAGCTTGTTCTTGAAAGGGAACAAAGGTGAGACCCATCACGGATACCAACTGAATGAAAAAGTACCTGTTCTTGCCCGCTTTCTAGGTGGAAGTTGCAGAGACCTATCAACAGGCATCCGACCCCTTCGTCTTTGATCTGGAGGTAAGATCCATCCACCATCGAACATCTTGAACGAATCCCTATTATCAACGTCCAACACTACAGGTGGTAGTTCCGTACGGCCAAGAAGTGACAGAGAAGAACGTTTCCTTCGAGGTGGTCTTCCTGGTTTTGGGGATATTGAATCCATCTCTACGGAGTTTTGAGCATCCCCAGGAGTCTCTATGATGAATGGGCTGGCGCTAATTGCTGCCGAATGGTCCTCGAACGAGGTATTTATAAACCCTTGTGACCCATAAACAATAGCTCGTGCGAATGGTTGTGGTAGTGGTGATGATGACGACGACGATACTTCTGAAATATCAGGAAATGCTGAAGCAGAAGAAGACGAAAGTGAAAGAGCAGAAGGGGGAGGTGATAGAGCAGGGTGAAGGGAAGGATCTGGAGCAGGTGAGGCAGTTTGTAGTGGAGGAGATTGCAAGGAAACCTCTGCATCAACAATCTGCGACTGGTTAATGCTCGGGTGAGTACGGGCTAGATACTCATGATGGTATCCTCCATTTAGAAGGGTTAAAGCCTCAGCAGCAGTAGCCATTGCTTCTGCAGCCGCAGCTGCTTTCTTAGCTTTGGCTCTTTCATATTCGGCCCTGCGATCACGTTTCCTGTTAGATTTCGGCGGTGGGGGCGGTGGGGGCGTGGGCAGAGGTTTGGGCACAGCGAGTTCATAACTGAGTAAAGATTGAAGAGGCTCAGTTCGAAGGTCGACAGGAAGGTCAGGTTTGATAGCAGAGATACAAGTGAGAAGTTCAAGGACAACCAGAGGAGGTTCCAAGTCCCCAATTGTTAAATCAGTCTTCAAGGCTTCATCTATATCCATGGCGCCCTCGTTAACATCCATAATGCCCTTGCTGACATCCATGACGCCCCCACTGACACTGGGGCCATTTGAGTGGGATACTGTTTCAGTGCAAATGTCACGAATTGGGGATAAGTGGTTGACACCATTACTAAGCACTCCTGGTACCGACATTCGTTCATTATCGAGTACTGTATACAGCGGAGGCGCGCTCTTCTTCAATCGCGATGCGGCACGATAAACAGCAGAATCGGGTTTGTTATACAACAATGCATTGTTGATAACAAGGTCCACGTCATCCTGGGGACATCTATAAGTCGATTGTATAAACACGACATTGGTAGACATGCCTTGAAGGCTTGAATGTCCCAGTATTCATGCCTGTCCAGTTTAGCCTCAATCATGATCCAACACATCGGTTTCTTAACGATATCATAATAATCTGGGACATCCTGTTTTGAGACTGGATTCTTGAAGAACTCTTGTTTATCTAGCCTTTGAATCAAGTATGTCAGCACAGATTACACGGCCAAATATACCTGACTCACGAAACGATACGATCTAAAACATGTTGCATGGCATCCTCATGAGAGAAAAACGTCCTAGAGACTACATCGTAAACGAGTTCTGCCTGTCTATACTTTCTTGACTCTCTCTTTCGACAGAGCTCGGCCAGGGCGCGCAGCCTGAGAAGATCGCCACGTAAGCGTTGAAGTTGCTAGTCCCAGATTCGGTTCATCAGTTCAAGATACTGCGTTCCAAAAGAAAAAGACTCACGTCCATCTTCATCCTTTTCTCCTGGTCCGATCGTATTCTTACGCCAGCTGTAGCGGTCCAAGGTTCTAGATGTAAACGCTTGAGTAAAGGCGCACCGCGTCGTGCTTCTCGTTTCAGACTCCAATATCGGCACAACGTATGCACAAACTCAAGCTTCTTGCGAAGAGTGACTTTTGAAACGTAAGATATGATTCGGTTGACTATAAGCGCAGGTACAAGCGGAGGACCAGTGCGGTACATTTTGGCATATGCACGAGCGGATTTATTTGATGTTGCGTTCAATTCATTGTCATCCTCGGATTCTTCGGCGGCAAGAGCCGCTTCCCGAGCCTCTTGTTGTTCTTTCTGAGCAGCAATGAGGTAAGAAATGACTGGGATAAGGGGTACCCACTGGAAGATGGCGTTCACAAAAACACATAAGTACCGCTGACTCTGATCCTTGGGTAATTTTCATTGATGATAACAGCTTCTCTTTTCGTGCGCAAGTCGCATGAAATGCCAGGAAACAGGAACTTTTCGCGCATTGAATGCACGCCCCTTCCCTAATTCCGCAGATACTACACCTCTTCATCACAGTTATCCTGAAACATTATTCAAGAAGTAGACATGACTCACCAGTTTCCACCGCTGTTTTGATATCTTCTCGACGCCATCAACAGGTTCCATGAATACTTCGTTCATAACCCGCGTCTCTGGTATCCAGATAGTGCAAAGCAAATGAACCCATTCACCATGCACTGTTTGCTTAAAGGCACCACCCTCATTGGGACATAATATACATCGCTTGAAAAAAGGTTAATAGAGCTGGCACAGAAAAAGGCTTCCAAGCTTACCACTGGATTTTCAGGGGATACTGTACACTTGCGGCATAACCATTGACCTTCTGGGATATATGGGATGCCGTAACAATCTGTGAAATAGTGAGACAGGTAAGTGCAAGGGACAATAAGCTCTCGCACCTTGGTGAACAGCAAGGTTACATCCATCACAAAAGACAATCGCATTGCTGTTTTCTCCCTCAGAGTCATCACATATAGCGCAAGTGGAGTCCTCAGAGGGCAAGGCCAGGTCAGGTTTTGGAATGTGCTTGGTCTTTGAATGAAGGTCAGTCTTGTCGCATTCGCGCAAGCAGTTCGGACCCACTAGATCAAACCACTCCTTCTCCAGTCGATCCATGACTATCTCAAATATCTCACATGAGATTTTATCTAGTTGCTCTTTCCGACGTTCCACATTAATTGCTTCTAACCATTCTTGATCTGTGCCGTCGAGTCAGTCGAAATGAGCACCAATTTTGTCTCATGATTACGGACCTTGTTCATCCATATCATATTCAACTTGCCGCACCAAGTCACTCTCTAGAGGCTCTGAGAGTTCTGTGTAAAAATGCATCTCCCCGAAAATGCTATAAGACACACCTATATAGCGGATATAATGCTCGGGTCGCACGAAGTCAGAGAAGTCATTGTCTGAGAACACATTAGCACAAAATTCAAGATAGATTGCAGCCGCGTACATCCATATGAGCGAGCTTGTAGGTCATGAACACCGCCAGGCTGCGTTGAGTTGTCTTCTATCTTCTCAAATTCGACTCTGGGAAGCATGGGAGCAGCTGGTGGAGACCTGCCATTGCGACCCATAGAGAAAGTTTTTAAAAAATGGGGCACTAAAAATCACAAAAACACGACAAAGTTAGAAATCGGGAGGACTCTCTACGGTCACCGTCGACGGACATTGTTTGCTCTTCGTGCTAACCGGTACGTGACAATGTAACAAGCGGCATGTAAGTCAGGTGAATGTGACAATCTCGGCAAGTCATTTATTTTAATTACGGAGTTATCGACATGGTTTCATCAAATGTCCTCCTCTCAGTCGCTTTGGAGCTGCACAGGCCTCCTCCACTTGAAGCCGCCTTTCACATTACTGTTCCTCAATATATCCGAAGACGCTCTCGCCATGACCCCCTCTGCTTCTTGCAGATCCATTGACTGAATCATGCAGCTAAGGATCAAGAGGATATTCACGATGCTGTTGCACCTCGACATCAACAAATTTATTGTATAACGGCATTACTTATTGGTACAATCACAACAATTTCTTCTTCCAAACCGACCTACCCTACCAGCTTGAGCGCTAGCGAAGTCTAGCCCTTTATTCACATGACAACACACCACCACTTATTCTCCTCAGCCTCCCTCACTTCACGTCGTCTTTGTTCCTCGCGCGCCTGCTATTGGCATCGCATTTGCACGAATTCTTCTAGAGTACGTCTTTGCTCATCAGCCTCTGCTTGTAAACGACCTTGATCGTAAAGACCAATCCATGTAGGCCAACCTTGATGTCGGGCGGGCTGAGGATTTGCACGAAGTAGGTTGGCTCCCTGATTTATTATGGGGCGCGTGGCGCGATTTCGATGTAACAATTCGAGGTGGCGCCATTCTGCAGCCTGTTCTGCAACAGCTACTTGAGCACCTGCAATTTCCACGATGTTTGGCACCTGTGCCCTTGGCTGACCACCAGCTTCTGCTTGCCTTCCACCATGCCCTGGATCATTGTACCAATTTCCATGCACTCTTGTCATGTGGTCATAAATACTGTTGGCGTCGAATACACCAGCACAAATCCAACAGAAATGTACTCCGCACCTACAGTTGATATGGTGACATCCTTCAACTTTCTCTACCCAGGCGTTGCAAGAGAGGCATTGTTTGACGTTGTTCTCGCCGGCCCAAGCTCTGAGTAAACGCTCCTGCTCCTCAGGATTTTTGTGCTGGCGCTTCTCAATACGGCTCATTCCAGCGTGTCCCTCAGTGTGGCAAGCTGAGCAAATTTTGAGGAAGCACGAAGGGCACTGAATTTCATACGGTAGGGCCGTGGCACGATAGATTTGGGAGCAGCCAGGTGTAATGCAGTATTTGAACGTATCGGAGTTCCTGTCAAGATAAAAGGTAAAGGCGGCCGTCATCAGCTGTTCAAAACGCTGAGGAGGCAGGAATTTTCTGATCAAAGGAAGTGAAAAGTGATTATTGCATGTTGCATCATGCCCCACACACTTGAGTGGGAAGTTATGATTATCGAATGTGGAAAGGATGTAATGGCGAAGGCAAGCAGAGCAATATATATGGTTGCAATTGATTTCGACGGGCTGCGATACCGCATCATAGCAAATAGGACACAAGGTATCATCAGAGATGACCGTCAAGTTTCCTATTAGAGATGACCGTCGAGTAGGAAACTTGATCCAAAAATTTGTCCATCAATTGTGAGAGATGATGTCTAGCCTCCTCTAGGTCTGCACCACGAAGTACAATCACCGACGATCTGGCGTCGAGAGCCACATTCTCCTCTCCAAGAAGAGCTTGCATATGGGGCAATCCTTCCCTTATAAAGAATCCCAAAGCTCGTTTCTGAAGGGGTATTGTCTGCTCGGAGGAGATACGCTTCACTTCTTCTCTAATGCGTAATTTAGCGTCTTCAATCATATCTGAGCGACCAAAGACAACAAGGCAGTCACGTTTCCGGTTTCTCCAAACATAGATACCAGTCTTTTCATACAGGCTGTCGAGGAAATCTTGGCCCTTGCTGGACTTGAAGGCGGGGTGCCAATGAGCAGCATCGAGCCTCTGACCGCCAGCCAGATTTTCGATACGAACCTTCAGGGCACCCACCGCCTGTTTGTCACAACCAGCCAATGAGACGATAACCTTCCTCCCACCGGCCTTATCAATGGTTTTGACCTGAATTTTGACCTCTCGGCCTCTGTATTCGCATAAATCAATCCATTGATTTCTCTGTGAGATATATTGCTTTTCATCAAGAGTGATGATGAATCGATATGGGTCAGACAAGAAAAGGCGCAAGGGCGGGAAATTACCCCCGAACGCTCTGGCTTTGAGACTATCGCATGCTATCTGAGCGCCTTCGTATGTACTAAACACGGCTTTTGCAGAGACGGTGTTCGGTCGGGGCTTATTTTCGAGGGTAAAGCTGCGAAGAGTGGAATTCGGTAAGCTGTGGAAATGTGAATGCAGAACAGAGAACACGTCATTCGACGTATATGAGAATGGGTCTTTAGAGATCTTGACGTCTTGTGTTCCAGCGAAATTCTTCATCTTCTGAATGGTGGTTGCACTTGATATTCTCGAGATTTTGATTCTAGCGCGCTCGATAGGTGGTGCGTCTGAATCACAAACATCCCACTCCTTCTCCCAGTCGAGCTCTGCTCTAATATGCTGTCCATCCAGGAATCTTCGGTTAAGTTCACGAGCCTTTTGACCTATTTCCCAAATTTCAAGATGCGCATAGCGCGCGATCATGGTAAGGAAGGTGGGCCGCCACGAGATGGTAAGGTGATATGAGTCCCTATTCGAGGCGCCCATCGTCCGACCCTCAGAATTACCTTTACACACAACAAACTCAAGGTGATGGTCCCGAAACTCGATGCCGTTGAGCCCAACAGCGACGGCATTAACATCGGTAGCGTTACCCAGAACAGTAGCCTGCTGGCAGCCATCAATATCCTCGATGTGGAGAAGGGCGAGGTCGTCTTGTTTGATACCTTGTTGTATAAAAAGGTCAATAATTTCTTTTGAAGTCGCATCCATGGGTAAGTTCTTAACGAGGATTGGGGAAGCTTCAAAGCCACACATTGCATTCTGAACAACCAATCCAGCGCCAAACTTTACGAAAGAGTTGTGGACAAATCGCTGAATGGTCACTGTCGAGTCCCTGGCCCATTCTTCTTGTCTGCGGCATTTAGCAATCCTTTCTCTGTCCGTCGCTTCGACCAGTTGTGACTGTAGTTCTCTCCGAGCAGCAGTAATGCATTCTCGGGCTGAATGAACTGCTTCTCGCAGCGCTTTGTCTGAACTTTCTTTTCCCGCTTGTTCCCTAGAAGCCTCTTCTCGTTCCTTGCGGGCAATCTCAGCCTGTTCTCTGACACGAGAGAGAGCTAGATCCGCGCTCATATGATGTGTGGCAGTAGCATTGGACGATGACAGGCTTAATTTCTTTCCTTTACCTTTCCTTCGTATTTTTTTTCCAGAGGGGTCGATTTTGTGGAAGATGGACCTTGTGTCGTAAGGACATGTGTCCCGGTGCCCAAAGTCTTCCAGTGAAGTTACTAAGTATTGATTTAGGAAAAATCAAACACCAGTGGGACGTACCAAGATCTCATGCTGAAAATTACATTTGTCCCCCCATTTACAGTTTCCAGCCTCCCAAGCACGACATGTCCTGTTTATTTTCTTGACAGTTCTAATCATATTTCTGTCCTTTCCTCCAGCAAGTCGTGTTTTGTCTACCATGGCAATGCTATATGGTATTTTAGGCAGCATAGTGGGATGCGACAGTCGGTAAGGCTTACGATGAAGTCGCAATATCGGTCTGATTTTCATATTCAAGAGCCTGACACAGTCAAGAAGCATATACTCATTGAGTTCAATTTCACTTCGCGTAGGAATTTGCAATTATTTCCATGTATGCAGGCTCCTGAGATCTGACAATTTGCAGTCTGTATCCCCCAGACTACCACTTGCCATATCAAGGAAAGATAGTCGAATCGAAGCCTGAACTTGACTCAGTTTGTTGATACGTCCGATAATCAGCTCGCGTGACAAGCTCAATCAGCACTGGTTGACCATTTGATTGAAAATAGGGATAAAAATATATACACCAACCTTTGTATTCCAAAAATGTATTCCAAAAAGAAAACTCCATAATGATATTCATGAGCACAAGCCTTACTACACGGCTGATCCACTACCCAAACATCAGTCAACAAATCGACTACTTGCGTCAAAATAAACCAGCAAAGACAATATCACTTGTAGGTATTATTGTCACATAGGGGTGTAGAATCCTGCCTTATATATCCAATTGACGGCCAATTCCTGAAAATGATTCACATGGGCGATCCTAACAATGGCAATTTACATTCACCCTCTTATTCTCT
>Ga0153947_1000284_pt1 | contig 24530 bp, 30 predicted proteins | sample TSNJ031MetaG_FD_104697 | JGI IMG/M metagenome (GOLD analysis project Ga0153947, IMG submission 104697) | Attine ant fungus gardens microbial communities from New Jersey, USA - TSNJ031 MetaG | ecosystem: Host-associated > Fungi > Mycelium > Unclassified | place: USA: New Jersey, Wharton State... | reverse complement strand
GGTTTCTATATATAAACAAAGACCATGCTTTGATTTATATTCCGATGATACAGTGGTATTTTCCACTAATACAGTTATTTTCATGCCTACCTCCAAACAAAGATAATATAAATTTAGCATAGCCACTCAAAAAAGCAAATGACGGTATCTAATAAAATTTAACCGTTTCTATACGGCTATATGTTAGATAATATCAATAATCAGGCTGTTATGCTTCTGTTCGCTCAAAACAGCTTATTGCTTATACTGTGCAGAGACTTATTCGTTGAAATACAAAGCCCATGCAATGCCGAATTTGTCAATCACAAGTCCCAATACAGTCGCCCAAGGGTAGGGACCTTCAAGCGAATATCTTGGCGAGTCCTGAATCAAAATATCATATGCCTTTCGCAAATCTTGTTCACTGTCAAAGTGAAATTCACAGCACATAGCATTTTCAAGAATCTTTTCTACCTTACCACCCGGACCGATAAGAAATTCAACACCGTTAATATCCATACCAATATGAATATCGCCTCCGTCAGGTGGCACACCTTCCCATGTTTTTTTTGCGCCGAAAGCCTGCTGATACATTTCAAAAGCTTCAATCCGTTCTTCATTTGTTTTACCGATGCAGAAAGACATCTTGAATTTCGGGTATTCTCCCATCCCAACAACCTCCACTAATACAAGTTTAATTCGCTTACTAACTATTTTAAATTATAGTAATTAATGCATATAATCCACCATAAATCACCATTGTAATGTTGTCTTCGGTGATGCCGTAGCTTTCAGGTTTATTTCTTCTGTTACATATACCTTGGCATTCTTCCTCTGTTTCCTCAGTAACAATTATCTCGGTTCCATCCGGAAGATAAACCGCTATACCGCTTTCCTGTCATATCATCTGATTCGTACATCCTGACAGATTCCAGCCACCCTTACTTATACATCAGTGTACAACATTTATAAACATTTTCCAACCATAATTACATAGATTCTGTAACCTTATTTTCCACCGTTCTCTGCATTTGTAATTAATCCTCTTCCTGTTACGTTAACTCATGGTAATTCCAGAAATGCTCCAATGTCTTTTCTGCACTAAAGTATTCTCGCAGGTCAATAGGATCCGGTTCCTGTAGACGCTCCACTATCTACTGTTCCCTTTTCACTATAACATTCTCTATTGCTTACCTCCCAATAGCTGAAACAAGATGCCGGCACCGCATTGCATCCCCATTTCCATATATACTTCTTCCACCGCATTTACATAGTCATAAAGCAGGTCCGCTGCCTTCCCATACTCCTCTTTGTCTGGAAAAGTTTCCTTCAACAGCTGGGTAAACTCCTCCCTTACTCTTTCAACCCGTTCCTGATGACTTCCGGGCTTTATCTCATCCGCTTCCATACCATGCAGCAAGAACTCCCGGATCTGCTGGATATTCATCCGCTCCCTGCATTCATATCTTATATTCATTGGCTTGCCCTCTTTCCTGTTTATTGGAGGCTGTATACTTTCATCATTCTGCTTCCCTGACAATTCACGGAGCAGATCCCATGCATACCGGAACCCGCATTCAAACAAGGCATTGCTGTTACTGACTCCATAATCGGAAACAACCTCTTCCAGCCGCATCATTTCTGCCCTGCTGATTTTTCCTTCTAACCATGAAATATCAAATGACATATCCCTGAAGGTCTTCTGGTACTCCTCACTATACAGGAAATCTTTATAAATGGAATCTATCTTATTCACATGAAATCCCTCCTTTTTTTCTTTTCGGATACCACTTGGTATCTAGTATAACGCTTTATTCCGTTATAATCAAGTAAAAAGATACTGTTTGGTATCATTACTGAAAGGAGATATTATCATGCAGAAGCTTCTACAGGATGTTCACATTGGCAGTAACCTGCAAAAACTTCGGAAAAGCCGTAATCTTTCTCAGGCAGATATGATCATAAGGTTAGAGCTGAAAGATCGTGTTATGACCAGGGCTAATTATGCCCATATTGAGCAGGGTATCCGCAACGTTTATGTCAGTGATCTGATACTGTTTAAGGAGATACTGGCTGAAATACGGGATTTAAGCTATGACGCTTTCTTTGAAGGACTGTCTCCTGCTGAGGATTAGTCTCTTCTTTTTATCTGCTCTTCAGATACCACTTGGTATCCGTGTTGCTTACTCTGTCAGCTATAATGAAAGATACCGCATAGTATCTTTGGAGGGTTTATCATGCAAAAATTGCTGCAGAATGTTCATATTGGCGCTAACCTACAGAGGCTGCGCGAAGGCCGTAACCTTACCCAGGACAGTATGGTAATCCAGTTACAATTAAGGGGACGTTCCATGTCCAGGGCTGCTTATGCCCACATTGAACAGGGAATCCGGAATGTATATGTCAGTGACCTGATACTGTTTAAGGAAATACTGGATGTTCCTTTTGAGGAGTTCTTTACTGGATTATCTCCAGTAAAGAATTAAATTGTCATTTCCTATCTTACCTTTTGGGTTTCCTCCATTTGGGGACTGATACCATAAGAATCAAGCACCGCAGCAACCTTGTCCATTGCCGCCTTTTCTTCCAGTAAATATGTCTCCAATGCCACCAGCAGGTTTTCCACCTTCTCCACCCAGTCATAATTCTCTCTTCCGGCAAGCATAGTTCCATACCTTTTACGGATATCCTCATGGTCTTTTTCATCTTCCCATAATTCCTCTATCAGCTTACCTGTCAGCTCCCCGTCCTGGGTATGAAAGGCAAACTGTGTCACAAATTCCTTATCCGCTTCGGAGAAAACTGCCTGCTTTTCCTGCATCTGTATAACTGCCTCATCCACTGCTTTTAACATATATGCTCCTTTCTGCTGTTTTCACCCGTCCATACTGTTTTCCAGCACCGCAATTTCAATAATCTCCTCCATCTGCTCTGCAGATACTCCGCTGTTAATCAGCTCTGTAAGCTGCTGTTCCGACAACCCTCTTTCCATGGCAATCCTGATCTGCACAAGTTGTTCCTTTTCCAGTTCCCCGGAAATTACCTGCCGGATAATATCCTGCCTGGGTTTCTTTTTATTTCCAATCCGGGAAAAAATATGGGCTGCCGCGCTCTTCTTCTGCTTCCTTTTCTCGATTGGGATATTGGCTATCGCGTTCCCCGTCCGATCCGTAATGACCACCTGGTATCCTGCCAGAAAAGCGGAGTAATCTCCATTTTCGGCTTCACTGGCAGCTTCTGTTTTTCTTCTGCTCCATTCCGGTCCGTCTGCTTTATCTGTCACTCTACTGTTTATCCCTTGTGAACTCTCCGGTTTTCTTATCTGTCCGGTTTCTTTTTCTGCTGTCCCTTGTTGTTTATCCATCCTTTTCAGCCCCTCCTTCAATTCCTCATTTTCCTTACGCAGCCTGGCAAGTGCGACGTTCGCCTGATTGATGGAATCCTGCTGGCTGTTTAACAGCTGGTCTTTTTCCTTTATTTCTGCTTCCAGCTTCTTTTTCTCCTGCCCGTCCCTTTTAACTGATTCCAGTTCTACCAGTTTTTCATTCAGTGCATCATAACGTTTTTCCTGATAATCAATCTTGTCAACTACATTCCTGATTTCCTCCATCAGGGATTTAACATACTCCGGCTCCTGCCTGGCTACTTTTTGTGCCTCATCCAGCTTTTCCAATACTCCCAGATATTCTTTCTGCATATTGGCGGCGGTCAGACTGCCGTCCGCGATCTGTTTTACTGTTTCAATGGAAACTCCTTTTTCAAAATATTCCAATGTCACTGTCATCTGCTGCCCGCTTAATCCGTCTTTACAGATGACGGCAATTATATCATCAGGGAAGCCGCTGCGCAGACACTTGGAATATACCTTCATCTGTGAATAGTCATATTCCGGCTTACAATACCGCTCTACGTCTGTTATATCCAGACCATACTGTAAATCCGTCTCAATTAATTGCAGCTGCTCCTGAGAATATTTTTTTGTCCTCTCTATCTTGGAAATGTAAACTGATATATCCTTTTCTTTCATTTACCCGTCTCCTGTTCCGTTTTGTGTAAAAAAATAACAGCCCCGCATTGGCTGCTTCTTTACCTGTCCCTGTTGTTGTATTTCCTGTCCCCGCTTTTATTCTGGTTTTCCTGTTCCTGATACCTGCTTTCTGCCAGTTCCCTATTAGCAGCCTTTTCTTCCTGCCGGCTGCGCTCCCCGGCTTCCGTCAGTTCCTTCCGGATAAGCTTTGCCAGGGATAATTCTTTCCTGACTGCCCTTTCTTTCTCCCTTACCTCAATAATCCGCTCCCGAAAATGCTCCTTTAACGACTGGATTTCCTCCTGGGAATATCCTTCCTTTTCTATCTTCCCCTGCAGAGAAGCATACTGCTCATGCTCCTCCAAAAAGAATGCATCTCCGGCCTGATAACTGTGCTCACATTCTTTTAATTCTTCCATTTCCGTGACTGTCTCAAACAGGGGCTGGTACCTGTTTCGCTCCCGATACAGCCTGCTTCTTTCTGCTGTTATGCTTTTCCTTTTATCCGTCAGATTATTTTCTATAGCCAGAAGGTTAACCATATCCGTAATATCATGTCTGGCAAGAAATAAATACTCCTCCTGGAGCTTCTTCATCTTCTGGATGTCCTCTTTATACTTAAGGACCTGGCTGTATGCTTTCTTTTTCAGCTTGCCGGTCCGGTACAGTCTGGCAAAGTACCGCTTCTGCAGCCCGCTAAGCTTTGCCCTCCGGTAACGTCTGACCCTGCAGGTTAGTATACGGGGACGCAGATCCTTTAGCGGCTGCTTATACTCTGATAAATTTTCTGCCACAATCCTCTGCCTAATCTGTTCCTCCGTATACCTCTCTCCAAAGGACTTACACCGCTTGAACTGACCCATGCCCGGCGGTTTTATGGAAAGATATTTTCCTTCCCCTGCACTGTTTTTGACCTCATACCCTTTTTCCTTCATATGCTCTGTAAAAGAATCAAAGGTGGGGGAAAGAAGAATACATGCATCCAGATCCCTTTTTATCATATTAGTCCAGACACTTTTTCCTTCTTTTGCATCCTGCCATTCCTTATAATTCTCATGGGTTCTTGTTTCCTCACCTGCTAATTCAATAGTGGATAAACCGTATTCTTCACATAATCTGTTGGTAATGGGCTGTATATGCCTTGCCCAGTCTCCCTTTTCATAGCGGTATTTTCTGCCGGTTAAAAAGCTGACGCTGTTGAATATGATATGCCCGTGTATATGGCCGGTGTCATTATGCACGGAATAGACGGCTTCGTATTCCTTCCCCAGATATTCCCTGGCAAACCTGCCGATCACTTCAAATGCCGTATCTGCATCGACCTCCCCTTCTTTAAAGGAGATGATCAGATGGTAAGCCTGCCTCTTATCTGTTTTCCCGAATAATTCTTTGGTACGGCGCATCTGCTCATAGGCATACTGTGGCTGGCAGTTGATTCCTGACACATATTTGCCATCTTCGGTCTTTTCTTTTTTACAGATATAATCCAGAGCCTTTTTCATATGCTTCCCATGGAAACGGTTTCCGCAATCCCCGATGGAAAGTATCTTACTGATTGCCAATCTTCTCCACCACCTCTTTCATGGTAAGGTGTACCTTCTTCATGTATGCGATTAGCAACTCCTTATCTTCCCTGCTGTAAAGTCTGGAATTATTATTCTTCACAACCTGGTTGATGTTGACACCGATGGCATTCACTTCATTCATCAGGCTTCTTAGAATCTCCCGTATCTGTGGATAGTCATTAGGTTTCTGACTGATTAACAGCCTTAAGTATTCTGCTTCGCACAGCCCTGCTTCCCTGGCTTTTTCTGCCAGCTGCCCTGCCTCCCCTGGCATAAGCCGCAGGGTTTTCCTGACCGTGTGGATATTGTCAGCCATGATAATATCATCCTCCTTTCCTGTAGCAGCAGATTCTTTACAGGAGAAAGTTACCTTCACAATATCACCTGCATCTGCCTTCCGTTTCACTACCTATAATTTCCCTGGAAAGTTTATCTTTCCCATCACTGCTCACGCACCTCCCTCCTTTGCTCTTTATCCATATCTGATATTCCCAATCCGCCCTCCTGCAAAACCTGGAGCCGAGGTGCCCTAAGGACTGGGGGGCACCTCGCAAGATACGCAGGAGAGACGTCTCCTGCTCTTGTCAGGGGAAAATCCCCTAAAACCCCTTATATAAGTTAGTTAAACCGCCATTATTCGGAAACCGTGTACATTTCATCTTATTTATTCGGTTTCCGGATACAGATTCCCTTATTTATTCGGATTCCGAGTACAAATCTCTGGTTCTGATTTTATCTTTTGTGCAGTGTATTCGGAAACCGAGTACATTCCCGTCTTTTTATTCGGTTTCCGAATATGTTTCCCCGGTTCATCATCGGTTTCCGAATACATTTTTCCGGTTATATCACTTTCCGGTTCATTTTATTTTTTTCATTTTTAAGCCCTGCCTTTGTGGTTTTTAGCCATTCATTATAATCTTTGTAACCCTCTGGCGGCGGGGACAGTGCAACCCGGTAACCTCTTCCCTCATATTTTTCCTGTAACCTTCGGGATGCTGTCATGCCTGCCACATCATTATCCAGGCAGAAGGTAATCTGCCTGACCTGGGGATACTCCCTCAGGAAGGTTTCCAGTGGGGCATCCCCTACCATACCCAGGGCCAGTTTGCTGCTTTCAAAATCATGGAAGATATCAACATAACTCATTAAATCTATAGCCGCTTCAAATACAATTATTTCCCCGCTGTCCTCATGGGCATCATTGAAGCCATAACTTTTGTCATTGCCGGCCACATCACATTTGAAGCCCTTCCCACCGGCATCATCCCTCACGCCGCGCATACTGGCAAAGTGGGTGGTTCCATCCCTGCTGTTTCCTTTGAAGATTATATTATGGTATTGCTCCGCTTCATAAATCAGCCCTTTTTTAACAAAGTAACGGACCACGTCATGGCTGATTGCCCTCTGCTTCGTCAGGTACTGGTAAAGGTAGTAGTTTTCCCCGGCAGCTTTGGGAAGTATAAAGGGCTTTTTCTCCTCCGGCACTTTAACCGGTACCTGGTTCCTTAATGGATACCGGACCTCGTCCAGTCTCCGGTATCCGGTAAAATCCAGCAGCCAGAACACTGCCTCCTTAATTTCCATGCCTGCAAATTCCCTAAGGAAATCAATCTGGGAACCGCCATTTTTTCCTTTCTCCTCTTTCCTGCTCCACCTGAACCAGTGGGTATGATTGTAAATCCTTATGGAATCCATCTCCTTAAGGGTATGGTACCTGCCAATCCTCATTACCGTATATCCCAGACTTTCTGCCACCAGGGTCAGATCAACAGATTTTGCCGTCTGCAGCTCTTCCTCCGTAAACCGCATCCCGTCACCTTACCTTTCCACCCTCTGCCACATGCAGGGGACTGTGGAAAGAAAGGTCCCTGTAATCTGTGGCGTAGACCTGTGCCGTATTGTGGATCAGCCCTTTTTCCTTGAAACTGAAATACTCCTTATTATTCCAGGCACCTACGATGATATGGTCTACCAGTGGTATTGATATCAGCTCCCCGAGCCGCAGGATACAGTCTGTAATACGGATATCTTCCCTGGAGGGCTGAAGGGATTCGCTGGGATGGTTATGAAGCAGGACCATACTGACTGCATTGGAAAGAATGGCTGCTTTAAATAGTTCCCGGGGTTCCGCCACTGCGTGTCTCAGGGCTCCCATACTGGCAAAATGGCAGTTTATTGGTCTCCCGTCAGCTTTGAGATTTACCACACACACCACTTCCCGGTCCATATCACATAACAGCTCCCCTAAAAGACTGACCGCAGCCATGGGGGTTTTTACTGCCTTTTCCGATAAGATAGGTGCATCTTTTACCAGCCGGACGGAAACCACCTCTAATTCAAATGGATTCTGGTTCATAATCTGACTCCTCCCATTCCACATGCAGGATAAATTCCCTTTTCTGTGCATCCATCCACTCTGCCAGTTCCTTCCCTGTCATCTCACGGGTATTTTCCTTTCTCTTTTCCATACATCCTCCTATCGGTACTGTCTTTCCCCTGCTGCCAGACATTCCCTTTCTGCACCTGCCCGTGCTGCGCCAACTGGTTCCCCGTCCAGCTGCTTATTGGGGGTATCTGTTGCCATGGACAGCTTTCTTAAATTCCTGTCATAATGATAGATCTGATTAGAAAGGCGTTCTTCTATATCTACCTGCGTCATATTGATGTCGTTTACCATTTCTGCGTATGCATACGGATCCCTGTCAGCGGCAACGGCTATTACCTCATGGATTGAGGAAGGCAGGATATATATGTCATTGCCAATGATACCTGCCATCTCCTGGAGCACTTCATCATAAAGTATACATGCAGCCCCATGGGTACGGCTGGAATTGCTGATGACATACATGATATCCACTTCCGGTGCCGGACCTGCAAACATGTCAGCCATCTCTTCCGGCATGCCCTCATTGATCATGACCTCACTTAATACCTCACTCATACCTTTTATAGCAGGCGGCAGGAGATGTCTGGTATTCTCTACGGCAGCTGTATATAAGGCTTCCTCATCCATTCCAAGCTGCTCCGCAACAGCATCATTGACAGGTATACTGTAGTTTCCTTCTTTCTGCGGTTCCAGCAGCCAGCGGTAAACGATGGACAGGTCATTAAATTCACGGTGGGGCATATCCCTTAACATTTCCCTGTTCTGCCCGGTATTCACCAGCCCTAATATAATCTGCTCTCCTGCCTTCTCATAATCAAGTAGCTTTTTTACATCCGGTGTATTTCTTATGGCTTCAGCCATCTTACCGGCAATATTCTTCAGTACCTCCTGTAAATCTCCGCTTTGCACATACAGCTTATGCATGTCCTCTACGTAAAAGTTAGGGGATGTCTGCATGGCACCTCCCTCCACAGGTATGAGGTTGATACACTCCCTTGTCTGGTTCACCTTCTGTATCGTATTTAATGCAATCCTGTAATCCTTAAATTCTTCGGGCAGGAAATCCTTTATGTTTTCTATTACAATCTCCTTGAATAATTCATAATCCATCATAAATACTTATGTAACCAGTTTTTTTCGGACCGGGGTTTTGTTCATTTTCTACATTTTAAGGTATAACCTGATTTGTAAAATATCCTTGAATTGTTCAAAAAATCACACTATCCAGCTTCTGGCTACTTCTCCTTTTTTATATTTTGTTTCCCCGAATCTGTTGGCTTCAACTAAAAGGACTATCGCGGTCATTGCAATAATCCTGTAATTTTGGATACAAAATAGCCGGAGTTCTTCCGGCTGTCCTGTTTTTCCCTGTTTTTACTTTATCTCGTTACTGCAACAACCTCTTACTAATAATTTCATTTGACCCATTGCATGGAGGTACAATTTAGTGTAACTGCTTCCTTAAGCTGTCCAGCACGCTGCCATCCATTCCAATGGTACTGAGCCGTGGATACTCTTCCAGTTTTGTGCCGTCTTTATAAGCCCTGACGATAATCCTGTAGTTATCCTGTTCCGGTGTATACAGGGGAATCATGAATGTCAGTTCCTCCTCTTCCATGTAGGTGGCTGGGCTGTATTCGTATACCGTATTCAGTCCGGGATTTAATGCCGTCATTTCTTCCGGGAATATTACTTCCACACGGTCGGCATATCCCGTGGTAACAATAGTCAGAATCCCGCTTTCTCCTGCCCTGAAAATCGTATCATGAGGTTCCAATATTCTCTGTAAATCAGCACTTAGTGTAAACTCTGTCAGTCCGTGTGTTTCCAGCTTTTCGTTTCCGACATTGTCAACAGCATGAAGCTCCACCGTAAAATCACCGGTAAACAATGCGGAGTCTTCTGACAGGTTTAATGTCAGGGTACTGCCATTTTCGGAGTATAAGGTTTCTGTTGTATAGTTGTCCGTGTTCGTTACTACTGCATAAAATTCCCTCACACCGCTGCCGGAATCAGATACCTGTAAAACAATCGTACAGTCATCGTTGTCCCGGTCTATTGTGTCAATGCTTTGCAGGGCATCAAGACCATGGATATCTGGTGGTGTACTGTCACCGATCAGGTAGATACTGTTATCCAGATCCTTTGTCTTATCAGAGTAAACTATACCGTCTTGGGAAGCAGCTCCGGCAATAGGTGTTACCCTTATTTTTATGCCGTCCATGTCATTCTGCAGGGTAAATTTCTGCATGATATCTAAATCCTTACACCAGTTGTATCTTTTTGTGACCGTATAAGCTGCATCATACAGCACCAGCTCTCCGGTAATCGTTTTATCCAGTTTTGCAGCTTTTGTCTCCGTCACATCGTTGGTAATACTGTCCTCCGGTTTTGAATATACATCCATTCTCGCGGAAGCTCCGCTGCCTGGCTGTGCTTCAAATATGCTGTTAGTGATTTGATAAACTGAACTGGCATTCCCCTGCATCCAGGAATGGAAATCAAGGGTAAAGGCTGTTTTCCCATCACATCTTACATAATATGTTTTTGCAGTACTGGAAGGATGTACGGATTCCTGCGCGGTGATTCCGATCTGCTCCGTGAAGATTTTCCATTCAATTTCCGGATCTGTCTTACCAACCGGGATATGGGTTGTGCTGCTCAGGTTATCTGCCACATCCACACAGGCAATGTGCAGATACTGGCTGTCTGCCGTCAGGTTTAGGGTTACGTTTGTCCCCGTTGTATAGCTGTTTCCACTGGCTCCGGTAATCGTAGTGCCCGGTGAAGTGTCCAGCTTATAATAGTATCCCTTTACACCTGAAGTGAGCGTGTTCACCGTTATGTTGGATGTACTGATATATTCCAGCGTCCCTGCTTTGTAAGACTCTGCCATATGGTAATAGGTTGTGCCATTATCAGATGGCTGTCTCCAGGATATTTTAACCTGGCTGTCACTGATGGCAGTTTTTACCACTTTTGAAAGATTAACTGCGTCAGGAGCCGCCTTGTCCCGTGCAGTTACATTATTTAGCGACTGGTCTGTGAGATAGCCTATACTGGATGATATAATGCTTACCGCCCCGTTCCCCGTCCTGGCATCCTGGCTGCCTGCATAACTGACCATATGATCAGTATTCACATAGTTGCTCCCTCCGCTTCCTGATGCTGATGATACTACCTGACCGTCTGCGTACGGACATGATTTGGTATATACCGTAATATAATAGGTATGAGTCGCAATTCCCACTGTTGGTACGGTACTTCCGCTTGTAAACCTGCCGCAACCGGGACACACCACACCGGACGGGCCGGAGGTACCGGTTCCACAGGCGCTGTGTGACGTCGTGTATAGGTCAATATAATAAACTCCGCTGTTTCTCCCACAGTTGGCACATGATCCGGACCATTGGTTAGATGTATATTCCGTTCTGTTCCGTGTAATTGTCTGGGTACAGCTTAATGGCAGTGAATAAGTATTGGAATAACAGCCACCACTGCCTGCCGCATAAGTCACCCCGTTAGTAGTTGCCAAGGAACCGTTATGACTACAGGTATGCGTTGTAACGTAACCGCTGGCGCCTCCCTGGTATCCGCCTCCTCCACCGGCCGCTCCATTCTGCCCGTTCCTGCCTGATATGCTGTTTGTACCGGATCCTCCGGGGAGCCCTGCCGCAAGTGTCGTGGCACCTCCGCCGCCGCCTGCAATCAACAGGGTACCTTTTAAATTAGAAGAAATGATTGTGTACCCGCCGCCGTTCCCATAGCTGCTGTTCGTAGCAGTGCCTCCGCCATTGTAGCCATTCTGTCCGCCTGCAACGCTGGTAATTACCTCTCCTTTCGTTAACCAGACTTTTCCGGTAACATATCCCCCCTTTCCTCCGGTTTTGCCGTTTGATGAATTCCCACCCTGCGCCCCATAAGCTGTGAGTGAATATAATCCGGTATAGGGGACGGTATAAGTGCTGCTGCTTCCTGTATAAGAATAAGACTGATTTACGCTAAATGACTCTGAAATATCCGTTGCGCCTGCTATTTTTGTCCATTTAGAAGCATCCAGACTCTGGTACAGGTAATAGGCTTTGCTGTTCCCGTCATTCTGGCTCCAGGACAGGTTGACCGCCCCTCTTCCACTGTCTGCACTGTAATTGTCCTCTGAAACAAGTAATAAACCTACCCATTTCGCATATAAGGTGAGATTGTCTGCCGGTGTTATTGTCCCCCCGGCTTTTCCTGCAAATTTTGTGTAGGAAGCGTCATAATACCATCCACCAAATGAGTAACCGCTGCGTGTTGCAGAAGGGATGGTAACACTGTTATAGCCGTAAATTGCCGTGATGGTGTCCTGCATTCCCTGTGAGCCTAAGTACGTATAAGTATTCCCCACCAGCTTCCCATGGAATGAACTGGATAATTTCCATTCCGAAAAGGTGCGGGTTTGTAAGATGGGACTGACTGAATTGCCTCCACAGGTATTAAAGGTCACGGTATAACCGGTTGGCGGTTTGATATTAATGGGATCTGCCATGTACGTACTGTTGTAATCCTGCGTCACGGATGTAACCCCGGTATTTCCCAGATAACTGCCGCCATTAGGATTAATGTTCAGGATGCTTTCAGATTTCTTCCATTGGGCATATAGTATGATTTCACCATTGTTAACAGCCGTTAAGTTAAGAATTTCCTGTCCGTCAGGGTAATCCTGCCCGGAGCCATCCGGTTTTGTATTCCATCCCGTAAATTCATAGCCCGGTCTTGTATAGGTATTCCTGGATAAACTGGTGGCAGGGGTTATAACTTTCCCCTCGTATATAGCTGCATTATTGTACATATGGGTACTGGGCTGCATTGTTGCCCCATTCCCGTTATTTCTGTTATAGAACACATAATAGCGGTTCCAGGAAATCTGATCACACTCATGCTCTCCAAAACCACTCCCCTGCTCCAGATTTTTGCAATTGTCATATGGGCAAAGGTAATAATAATCCAGATTCAAATCAAGGTTTTTTAAACTATAGGCTGTAGATTTATTCATGTAAACAAGCATTTTAGTCAGTTGTCCGCCACAGTCTGCACAATAGGCAAACCAGCCTGAATTATATGGTTTTCCACATTTTCTTATCCCATATGCAATACCATGAAAATCTCCGTTGGGATATGCGTTGTGAATGCACTGGCCCGGTGTATGCATCACCTTCCAGTATCCAACAGGAATGATTCCACTTCTGGCTGATTTGTATTTGTGTTCCCCTTCAAGTAATTCCCTTATTGTAGGTTCTACACCTGTATCTGCTATTTCTCCATCAGGATACCATCTATAATTAGTATCACCGGCATTTGTTGTAAATGCTTTCCCGTCAGGGGAAAAGGTGATATCAGGGTTGCCCTGCAGGGATGAAGCTTCAGCCCGGACTTTAAAGAGTAAGAATCCAATAAAACAGATCAGATAACTTACATATAAAAATTTCTTTTTCATCAGAACACCTCCAATACAAAAATCCAAACAATTTATGTTTGGATTTAGTAGTGTTTTCTGTTTCATTATATTTTTAAGTTGCATTAACAAGTGTTTATATTATCTGGTTTCTCCACAAAGGCTGCATTTATTATCCTCCCAGTTATGGGCATCTGCAACATGCGTGGTGTTTTCTCCTAAATAAAAACCACAGACACCACACTCCTGTTTTACAATTCTCATGGACATACAGTTTCCAGCCTGTGTTACAGTGTCAACAGGGGTATGGGCCAGTTTATCTACTGCAACTCCTTCTGCATGACCGCATACCGTGCACTCATTTGTGTAATAACCATTCTGGGTACAGGATGCCGCATACCATTCTGTCTGCTTAAAGGAATGTCCTGTTGCTGGTCCGTTGCCGGATTCTGACTGGACATTACCACAGATACTGCAATAGGTTTTTGTCTTACCGCCTGTGGTACATGTGGCTGCTGTTGTTTCTGTCACGTAATTGTGGGAGGTTTTTGCAATCGCTTCCGTTTTTGTCTTTCCACATACGGTACAGGTATATGTTTTTACCCCTTCATTGTTACAGCTGGCTGCTGTTGTTACGCTTCCGCTGTTCCAGGTGCATGTTGTATGCGTTGCTGTCTGGCTGCCTGTACCTGGTGTTGTACTTTCATTTGTGGAGGTGGAAGAACCGCCTGTTGTGCTCTCCTTGGCAGAAGCAGATGAACTGTCTGCTGTACTCTCCTTTGTGGAAGCAGAAGAACTGCCTGTTGTGCTCTCCTTTGTGGAAGTAGAAGAACCTGCTGCTGTGCTCTCCTTTGTAGAAGATGGCTGGCTGCCTGCTGATGAAGTGGTACTTTCTTTTGTACTGCCTGCTGCCCTGCTTTCTTTCGTTTCCGCTGTTTCGGTTTCTTCTGTTTCTTCTGTCTCTTCTGTTTCAGATTCCTTTGTTTCTATTTGTGTTTCCCCTGTCACATTTTGACCGGTTGTTTCAGTCTGTTTTCTGCATCCCCCTGTTACCAGTATGGAAACAAGCAATAAACACACCACTATTTTCTTTTTCATATTGATTCTCCTTATTACATTAATTCTGATTGGCTATAGTAATAATTCTCTGTGTTCATTTCTTATGATTATGGTACCATTTCACTATGGCAAAGTCAATAATACACCTGCCCGTCATTCACTATAAAACTATTTTTACATATGTCATAAAGCAGATGATATATCCTGCCAGCAGGTACGGTGCAAAAGGTTTTCTCTCTGACAATAATGTATTCAGGTGCTTTTTCAGAATGGCCTTTCCGCTTTCTGCCACGAGGAATAAGAGCAACGGTATCAACAGATAAAGGAGAAGAAACAGGCAGCTTCCATCCTCCATGATCAGCATAATGGGAATCATTGCAAGATAAATGCACCCATCCCCAATGGCAAATGCCCTTACCAGATAACAAAATATAACAATTGCAATGTAACCACCCAATATTCTCAAATCTGCCGCTTTACAGGCACCGTTAATGAAACAATGGATAATATAGAAGAATACATTTTGCAAAAACAGGTAACCCAGGACAGGTACATCCAGCAGCTTCGTCTTAAAATCTGTAAATGCCAGAAAGGACAGGATTACCAGATTCCCTATATGCATCCATAAAATACCCATGGGAAATTTCCCCACGTCTGTTTTACAAACTGAAAACAGCATTGTAATAAAAAACAGGGCACCAAAAAACTGTATCTCCTTCTTTTTGACTGGCAGGCTGCCGGAAACATCAAGGCGGATAAAAAGCTTCCGCACCTGAATATACAGATGTATGGCAATAAGAGAGGCCATAACAGCCTCTGCCATATTTAATACACTATTCCATAATTTTAGATACACGCAACGTCCCCTCTATTACTGCCTCGTGAAAAGCTTCTTCCTTACCTCCAGGTATATACACATTAATTACGGTTGTTGGGGTGTCCCCGTTGACCTCATCTTCCCTTTTGATCTCAACCCCTGTATTTGTGAAGGCTTTGGTGATATAGGTGTCCTTAATGATAAGCTCGGATACAATCTGTTCGCCCGTCTCATCCTTTTCTTTCCTGATGACATACAGGTTGATGCGGTCGCCTTCCCGCAGGATACCGCCTACTACCTGATCGTAATTGTTCACGCTGAAAGATACTTCCACTGGGTCTGGTATCCCTTCACACATATCAATGGTCTGGAAGCTGCCTGCACTTATGACTTCCATAGAACCTATCTCTTTTTTCGCATACTGCCCAATCAGATATACCGGATCGGAAACAGAATCCTCTGGTATGATACGGCGGTCCCTTATAACCTCCTGAAAGAGATCATGGACATTTTCTTTCGTTACTTTCGTATTTTTTTCTATGGAATGTGCCGGAATATAAGCCGTTACCTCATAATTTTTATATTCATTTACCACTGCTGACTCTATAGATACCAGCGCCACGTATAAAATAAGGAATCCCAGTACACAGAATGCAAGTATTCTGGTTTTCATTCTGGTATTTTTCTTCCCTTCTCCTACTCCCTGCAAACCGTCTGCAAATACATCCTTTTCTTTCTTTTTCTTCATTCTTAAGCCTACCTTTCCCTTACCAGTCTTCTATCATATAATCTGTTATCTGTACCATCCTGTGATAATTTACAATTGTAGTAACTTCTTCCGGTGGCGTACCCATTTCATACAGCTTCCTACCATTCGCCCTTGTATACAGGCACAGTTCCACTTTTGCTTCCATGGAAGTCCTCTCCAGTTCTTTTGCTTCCCCATCCCAGGTTGCATGAATGGCAACCGCCGGTATGTCCGGCCCTTCCATGATTTTTTCCAGTATCCAGGTCCCGTTACTGCAATAGTACTGGGTCACCCGGAATCCTCCCTCATTTAACTTTTTCACTTCATATAACCGCAGATACCTGACCTTCACTTCCCCATGCAGCATTGGGTTATTGGATAACAGGTTTTCATCCAGGTTCAGATTGGTCTTTAGCGACGACAAAAACCTTTCATAGCACTGGTCAAGGAAAGGATCATTCTGGATATTTCCAATATCACCCGTGCCGGCATAATCCGTGGAGGATATGATAATCCCTGTTCCTGTACCGGAGGCATATGTAAGTTCAATATTTGGTATCAGAGTGGATAATAAACTGTTCGTAACGGCAGAATCTATTTTTTCATAACTTGCATTCGCCACACGGTCCCAGTATGCCGTCACCATTATAAAAAACAGGATAATGAAAACACACATCCCCAGCAGGAAGATATGTGCCCCGCCTTCCGTTTTCCTGACTTTATGTTCCATTTTTTACCCCCTTACTTACCAAGGAAGGTACTTTGAAACCGAAAGGTAAAATCGTGATTACCCTCACCGGCCTGCAAAAGCCACCCACCGGTATCTAACATTAAAGGAACCTTTATTTGTCCCTTTACATGCAGTACAATCCTGTCCCCATAATTCGTCTTGCTCGTGGTGGTATCTTCAAAACTAATGTCTGTCACCCCCAGATCAGACATTTTTTGTATAAGGGAAGCCCTGTTCGCATCGGTCAGATAACCATCCACTTCCATAGCAAGCATATACTCCCTGAGGCTCCATTCCGCTCTCTGCTTCACATTCACCTGACCAAACAGCAGGATGGCGTATGACAGTAATGCCAACAGCGGCAATACGGCTATGAGGGTGCTGATCATGTTGGCATCACCCTTAACTTTCAGGTTTTTACTTCTTCTTTTCATGTATGCTCCTATCTGTGCACGCAATTCCAGTGTAACCGGCTTTATGCACGAACAAATGATCTGTAAGACATAACCTTTTGTGTGATGCTAAGATGTAATGTCTTTCTGTACCTCGGGCAATATCTTTTTTTCCCAAAACAGTTGTTTACAAATCTTAGCATCACTTCAGGTATTTATTTTTTTGTGACCTGATTTTTACGGAAACAGCGAATTGATCTGTGTCGTGGCTTTATTAAAAAAACTGGTAAAAATAGTAGAGATATTTTCCCTGTACAAAACTGCAATTACCAATACAATGATAATCGTTACCAGCACACTCATAAAATGACTGTCACCGGCAATCTTTTTACCTGCTTCTTTCATCCTGCCTGCAAGCATAATCCATTTCCTGTCCATCGCTGTAAAAATTCTTTTCTTCATTCCTGCTCCATTCTGCCCGCTTTGTTCTCTAAGCGGATCCAACATATTTACCTGTTTCTGTTTTTGCCGGTCCGCATTTTACGGAAATAATCCATTGATCTGTGTTGTCGCTTTGGTAAAGAAGTTTGTGAAAATGGTGGAGATATTTTCCCTGTACATAACCGCTATCACTAAAACGATAATGATTGTTACCAGCACACTCATAAAATGGCTGTCTCCGGCAGTCTTTTTACCTGCTTCTTTCATCCTGCCTGCCAGCATACTCCTTGTCCTGTTCATCGCTGTAATAATTTTTTTCATTCCTGCTCCCTTCTGCCCGCTTTGTTCTCTTAACGGGTTCAACATATATACTTTGTTCCTGCTTCACTATCTGATTCCTTATGTCCCGTCACCATTTCCTTCATGCGTATCTTCTGTTTAAAAGTCTATTGAAACCGCAGCAAAGGGTAACATCACTATGTACAGTAGCTGCCATGATGCCCAAAACCTCAGGTCTTTTACCTTCTGACGGTTCGCATTTTACGAAAATAATCCGTTGATCTGTGTTGTCGCCTTGGTAAAGAAGTTTGTGAAAATGGTGGAGATATTTTCCCTGTACATAACCGCTATCACTAAAACGATAATGATTGTTACCAGCACACTCATAAAGTGGCTGTCCCCGGCTGTCTTTTTTCCGGCTCCGCTCACCCGGTTCTTCAGCGTAATCCATGTCCTGTTAATTGATTCATTTAAATTCTTTTTCATTTATCTTCCTTTCTGCCACTTATTCTGGCATAAAAAATAAGAGCAATACTTTTCTTTTTTATTTTGCTCCCTTTTCCTTATTTTTTTTGATTTGATTATTAGGAGTAACCCTGATTTGTTAAGTACCACCCCCTTTCCCGCTTTCTATTCCGGCAATTAGTAATCTAAATACTCACTTAAAAAAGTCCGTTGAAAGCGTCTCCCAGGGTCAGCATTACCATGTACATAATGATTGCCATGATGCCTATGAATACCAGCGATTCCACAAGCAGTATGGCGGATTCCTTCTTTTTTTCTTCTTTCAGCAGCATGGCATCATTAATACCGTCAATCTGCTTTGACATGTCGTCAAAAATCCGTACAATATCGCCTGTAGCCATGGATTGCTTTATAGCTATGGCTAGGATATCAATATAGTGGTTCCTGAATTTGGCCTTAAAATTATTTACCGCCGCTTCCACATCCTGTCTGCCCAGTATTTCTGTACTCAACTCCTGCAAGGCTTTTGCCAGTCTTGGTGATTTCACAATCAGATGGCATTCATAAATGGCATTCACAATGTATACACCTGATCTTGTATGAAGTTTCAGGGAATTGTAGATGGTTTCAATATCATTAAGCATCTGTTCATTATCCAGTTCATTATTTTTCTTTAGCAGTATCCCTAATACAAGGAATCCAAACACCATGGCCGGCACTGCAATAATAATATGCAGCTTCCAGCCTATGAAAAAGAATACAATCCCGATCACCGCACACAGGAACTGGTATTCAAAGGGAGTGATTTTCCCTTTTGACTTATAATGCAGGCCGGTTGCATAAATCATATCGTTTATACTTTGGAACCGGTTCCGTCCGGACTTTGCACTGGTAAGGCTTTTCATTGTTTTTTCTTTTGCCTTTTGTAAAACCAGGTCTGCCTGGCTTAAATAGTTTTTTTGGATCACATACAGTAACACCCCGAAAACTACACAGAGGATAAACCGTATGATGATAATCCCCGTGGTTAATTCTCCTGTTTCCAATTTATCCCTCCCCTCTAATCCTTCACCTGCATACCAAACAGCATGTACCATAATGCTCCTGCGAATACGCAGACCATATACCCCAGAAGAACCTGTCCTGCCACACCTGCCTGTAACATCATGATTCCTTCCATTACACTGTTACTGCCGTTTACCGATACAATTACCATGTAAAACATCACAATGCCCAAAAGCAGCATGACGGCAACCCCCATACGCCCTTTGCGGACAATTACCTTCTGTTTTTCCACGGAGGCATTCTTTTTTTCTGCAATTACCATAAACTGCTCTATAATATCCCCATAGGCAAGGGAATGTCTGGATGTAATCTCCAGTGCCTTAATCAGGTCCTTGAAAAGCCCGTATTCTATGTGGTCCGACAGCCATTTCATGGCTCCCCTCACATCCCCATTGGCACGTGCTTTTATCACTGCCATGGATACACTCTCCCGGATGGGATTCCCTATGTAGCTGGAAGATGCCTCCAGTATTGTCAGGATATCCTGGTAGGATTTTGAAAAGCTGGATATAACACGCATAAAGGTTGGGAAGTCTTTCTTTACTGCTTCGTACCGCCGGTTCGCCTGCAGATGGATCGCAAGGTAGGGGAGCAGTAATACTATGGCTGCCGCAAGTAAGGTATTTGGCACTGTGCTGGATAATAACCCTAAAATAATTACCATGCCTGTAAAAAGAAGCGTAAAGAAGATGTAGGTAATTCCATTCAGCCAGGGTAATTTATTCTGCAGTCCGCTGTAAATAATCTGCACTTCTATCCGCTCTGTTAATGGCAGCTTGAAGGCTTCCCCCTGCAGCTGCTTTACCTTTTCGATTTCTTCCTTTTTCAGCAGATGTCCCTGACTCAGCTGCTGATTCAGCTTTTCCCAGGATTTTTTCAGTTTTTCTGTCCGTATGAGGGTGGAATAAAGCAACAGGACAATCGAAACGGCAGCTGCTAATGATAATAACTTAATAAATAAGGGATAATACGTTAGCAAAATTTCCATCATCCTGCCCCTCCTGTTACTGGTTTGTATGCCACACTGTGTTTTTCACTGTCCCATCCCTGTATCTCAATAAGCTCCTTTATCTTAAAATTCTCCATGTATACCACATTTTTAAAGTTGCTGCTTAAGATACGCAGGATATCCTCCTGTGAGTAGTCAGATGCCCGTTTTGCCAGGTCTGCAAGGCGTACCAGTGCTTCCTCTGCACAGGAAGCGTGAAGCGTTGTCATGCAGCTTGCCCCGGTACAGGACGCATCGAAAAGGTAACGTGCTTCTTCCCCTTTGACTTCACCGATAATAAACCAGTCAATGTCCAGCAGCAGGCCGTTTTTCGCCAGATCCTTTAATGTATAGTGGATACCCTCTCCCCTGTTCTCTATGGTATTCTGGCATATGATATCCGGATGGTAGTCTGAAAACATTTCATCATTTTCCTGGATGCAGAGGACTGACGAATAATAGGGGAAATAGTCCAGAAGAAGGTTAATCAGTGTGGTCTTTCCGCTTCCACCTTTCCCGCAGAAAATAATGGAACTTCCGGTTTCCACCGCCCGGATCAGATATGCGATCTGGGGCAGGGTAAACATACCTTCCTTTAGCAGTTCTTCTATGCTGTATTTGAATTTTGGGATCTTCCGTATATGCATACAGGGATACCGGTTGGAGTTAATCAGTTCTGTCGTGACATTGAACCGTAAGCGGTAGGATTCACTGCTGTTGATATCCGTAAAATACTGCACTGCATTCAGGTTGCTTAGGTTTACCTGGTTCCTGGTGACAACCCTCTGGATAAATCCCCTGTAATGTTCGTCACTGCGGAAAGTGATGTTGCTGACCTGCCTCTTCCCCTTGCATTTCACTGTTATTTTTGTGGGTTCAATCAGCTTGATATCTGATATATCAGGGTTATTAATCAGGCCGTCAAGGATATCATAAGACCACATATATTTCATATAACCCTGCAGTACTGCTTCTTTTTCCTCTTTTGTCAGAGGGTACTGGTTGATTCTTTCTCGGACATATTCGATAAATTCATCCTTTTTAAGCAGACCGGTTTCATAGGAGTGCAGCGGAGCCAGATTTTCTGAACTGAAATAGTGAATGGTTTTATCCACATAATTATCAGTCACAGTGTACTGGTTGGCTGTATTCTCCTTTTTAAGCAGGCACTCTGCTGTCCGTTTATGGAGATATTTCCACAGCTCCTTTTCCTTTCCATTATTCATATTCAAAGTTTTTTCACCTCATTTTTTTCATTGTCTGCTATGTCTGAACTGCTTAAATCAGGCTTCTGACAGTCAGTCAGCCCGCATGGCTCCATCTGAATATTTAATTCATTTGTAAGCACTGGCATAAAAACATAGCCCCGGTATTGTTTCCGGTTGTGTCATACACATAAAAGAAGCCGCTATATTTAACGGCTTCCTTTCCACGGTTTCATTACCCCGTACTATCTGTCTGTGCTGTCTCTGATCTGATTCACGTCAAATTCTCCTTTTTTACATCCCAGACTAACTGCCTGAGGCAATCCTATAAAGACTTTCAGTTCCTTGAATACTGTTACCTGAATCTCTCATTTTTTCTTATATTGGTGTCCCTACTTTTACAAATGCAAGGAATATCCTTCCCACTAATGCCAGCAGCAACAGAAACAGCTTAAGCAGTCCCAGTGCCACCCTGCAGGAATAGAGTGCTGCCGTTATCAATCCCTTAAGTAACAAGACCACCATCCTTACCAGCCTGCTTAATATGTTCCTTACCATAACGCCTTCCTCCTGCCTACTGGCTCCACATCCCAATCAGATTTTTCACATCCTCCGACAGGTCATCTTCTGTTTCATCGGTTATATGTTCCTCTTTAAATGACCCTGCTCCTGGCGGTTCCTTCCTGTACACCCCTGATGCACTCTCCCTGCCCGCAAGCACTGACCCCAGCATATGCAGGATCTCATCCCTTGCTATGTCCCTGATTTCCTGACGGAACTCATCACCAGCCACGAAACCTCCGGATCTTATTTCTCCTGCCTGCTTACCGCTTTGCTGCAGCCTGCCGCAGTACTCATCCAGTACATTGATGATAAACTGGCTCTTTGACTTATACACTTTAAGGTCCGTGCTTTCCAACATATCAAAGATACGGTAGTGCTGCTCAATTTCCAGATTTAACCGGAATGTCACCATCACAGTATTTTTTCCTTCTGACATCCTGCCTCCCCCTTATCCTATCTTCAGGTTTCCTGACCGGACAGCAAGACCGGCAAGATATTCATACCCTTTGGCATTGGCTTTGATATCCTCCACATACTTGACCTGGCGTCCCTGCAGGGAACCAAACGTCTTCATGATGGAAGCACCGCCACCTACAAAGGTTACTGGTGTTGTTGCAACCCTGATCCCGCCTTCGTTCAGGTAATTCTTGATTTTATCCGTAAATTCCTTTAAGCCCTGGTAAATAACCTCACGGTACTCCTCCGGCAAACCACTGTTACCACCACACATCACATCCTGGATATCCATTTCATCCAGCTTGGTATTAAACAGCCGGACACACTGGTTATTAATGGCATGCATACAGGTAATCAGACCTTCCGGTATGGTCACACACGTCGATTCATCCGGAATCTGTTTGTACAATGGCATAATATCAATTGTCCAACTGCCCAAATCCACAATACATACCTTATCCGGCAGGGACTTCAGCCTGTCAGCAACTGCCGCATAACACTGTGGGTAAACACAGACTTTCTCTACGGTGACTTCATACTCCTTTTCTTCAAACCTGAATTTCAATTCCCGTTCTCTTGACAGGTAGGAAACGAAATCATCTTTCTCACTGCCAAACCTGGTCAGAGGCAGTCCTGCTGCAATCAGGATGTCTGCTTTTCTTTTATTTCTTGCCGCCAGTTCCTTCCCAATGGCTGCAAGGGTCAGATGAAAATAATTATCATCCTCTACCTTTGTATTTGTCACTCCCACCCTTCCTGTCCCTACTTTGTAATATTTTCCGTTATATTCAAGAACATTATCAAAGAAGGCTGGTTCCGTGGCAATTTCCTTTATACCCGACCCGAAGACATTTGATCTGATTTTCATATTTTGCCAGCCATGATCTATTCCGATTACTTCTAACTGTTGTGCTGCCATCTTCTGCTTTCTCCTTAACATAATTTTAGTCTCCTTGTATCATCTGCTTGATTGTTTGTCTGGTATTTCTCCCATCATTTTTCTCAAACATGGGAAACAATAACCTTCCGGCTTACTGAATCTACACTGGTAGCAGGCATGTGTTACATCTATTTCCGGTTTTTCTTTCGGGCAGGCAATACAGCCTGTTCTGATGCACTGGCTGTTATTGCCATGAAAATACCGGCAGTTCATACAGTCATGCAGTTCCTTGTCTAACTTTATCTTTGATTTTGATACAGTTTCCTGCCTGCCTTCTTTCTGTATCCTTACATCATTTTTCATCCTGTGCACCTGCACTTTCCAGGATGCCTTCTCCTAAAATTTCTTTCAGGCACTCATCAGCCCTCCCTGCTGCCTTCAACAAAGCAAGCGCAGGAACTGTAACTGCTGCATACACAAAAATTCCGATTAAAATACTTATTATCATCCTGCACCCCACTTTCGAGTACACGGTCTTTCTTTTCCCACATCCTCTCTTGCTAAAATATATAATTCCGTGTTATTACGTAATGACGCAATCAGCTCTCTCCCAAGCATAGCTTCTCAATCCTCCATTTTGGTATAAAAAATAGGACTAAGCCAGCTGCCTGGACGGATTTACCCATCCTTACAAGAGCTAATTTAGTCCTAACTAAATTTTCTGTTCACCTCGCATTCCAATAGAAGCCAATGTTCTATTAATCAATAACAGAACAATAAGACTTATCATTTTAATGTAGGTTTCGATTTTAACAACGCGCTGTCCTAATCTTGACCTCAACTGGGCAATAAAAAATAGGACTAAATCAGTGCAAACCCTTTTGTTTACTGGGCTTCTCTTAATTTAGTCCTATTATACCACCAGCTTGTCGGGATACCCCAAGTATTTCAGCCAACTCCTCCTGTGACAGTCCTTTACTCTTTCTTAATTCTCTTATACGTTCTTCAATGTTCATTTGATCATCTCCTTTCACAACCAATAATATCTGT
>Ga0153947_1000281_pt1 | contig 24590 bp, 32 predicted proteins | sample TSNJ031MetaG_FD_104697 | JGI IMG/M metagenome (GOLD analysis project Ga0153947, IMG submission 104697) | Attine ant fungus gardens microbial communities from New Jersey, USA - TSNJ031 MetaG | ecosystem: Host-associated > Fungi > Mycelium > Unclassified | place: USA: New Jersey, Wharton State... | reverse complement strand
ACACAATTGACGGAATTCAATCCAATTGAGTAAATATGATCAACATCTATAATGAGGTTACCATGTGGAACCGTATGATGTACCCGTTTGATGTGCTAATATGTGCACATCTTTCCCAAATAGTCACATGGTTATCTGGGGATGAGAAGGCGTGATTTTCAAGCAAACCTTGACTTTGAAGTGTATGCTCGCCCCTTTCTCTTTTCAGTCAGCTGGGTTATCACCTGTGCTTGCCCCGGAAATCACCTTTTTCGTTCCGTTCACAACAAGAGGAATACCATCTCCGTCGGAAGGGAATAAGTATCCATTCCGTAAATTGCATGGCATCGGGTATTGTCGCTGATAGGAAGACATAACACACACTGTGCGGAAGAAGAGCACTTGTTCCTTCCCGAACCATCCCACGATCAACACGGCGCGTGGAGTGGATTTCGTCGAAGACGGTCTAAGCCACCTCACGCATGATTTCTCAACTACGAACGCAAGAACTTAAGGCATGTAGGAGTGTAGACATCTCTTGGAGGTAACTTCCAGTAACCTATGTTGTCATCATGTTGCCGAGGGGTTCATGGTCCCGTCTCCAGTCATGAGCCTAACAAACTGCACTCCTGATAGCTCGATGCCTGCCTGACAAAAAAATAAGCAAAAATTCCTGACCCTCCAGGAAGATGAGAACCTTGATAGGGCTTGTGTAACCGGCTTTCTGTTTTCTGCTAAGACATTGAGCAATGGCGCGTATTCAGCTATAACAGTCTTTCCTGCATTCATGTGTGCCGAAACAAGTACACTCTCTTCACGTTGTATAGCATAGACAGAAACCTGTAAGAACATCGTCTGCTACTAATGACGCAGCTCCAAACACGATCCTACCTCAGCAGCGGTTCTAGTCAAACCAACACTTGCATCACCTGGCTTCAGCTTCAAAGTCATCCAGGACTACAGGACCAGGTGATCTCAGTCATGCTCTCTTGGTAGCATTGATCACGAGCTCTATGTCGACGAGGTGGTCGATATCCTCTTCTGGAAGTCAGAGCTTCGAACTCTGGGCTTTCTTTCTTTTTCAAACTAGACTAGACATGAATGTGGGTGGTCGGTCGTTTTTCCTTGTTCTGTAGTATGAAAACGAAAAACAAGGCCTTCATCATTATTGTCTGGAGGGATGTCAAGCAAAAAGGTCGTTGGCACTCATTAGAAAAATCGAGAACAGGACATGATAATATTCAGAGTGGGCCGAAGACGGACGTAACCAATGAAATGCACGGACATGGATGTATACAGGAGGAAACGAGCTCTACATCGGTCATCCAGCAAGGTCGTAGCCTCAACCTGAATCTTACCGAGTATAGATGGCTTTTTGCCATTATATCGCCTTGCGCACTGAGCAGGAATAACTGACTATCCCACTACTAATGACCATCAACCCGGATGGGATTCAATACCAAATGTTCCAAAAGTCACATCGGATTCAAGTTCTAGCTACGCTCTACACAAAACGCACTCAGAATTCACGACTCAAGAATCACAACACTTAAGACTACAAAATACAAAAAAAATCACATATTTACACATACAGAGATTATCACACAAAAAGCCATCAATTTAAACGAGGCTGGCAGCTTGAGCACCAATGTTGTGCCTGAATGCAAGGGCCTCAACAGCAGACTTGACTTTGAGGGGGCTGATAGGCTGGTTCCAGCCAATTGCTTGAGCAATGCCATTGCCAAGGTCTTCGTGGACAGTGTAGAAGACAGATACTAAAAAAAGAACATCGATTTTCAGGTAACTCTATCAAAAGTTCCAGAGATAACCTACGCTGTCTAGCCTTGACTTCATTGCTCTTGACTTGTCCAAAGTGACCGGAGACATTACTAATGTAGGTTTTGCGCTGATCATCGTTCCAGACCTTCTGCCAGAGAGTTCGAGGTTGCTCAAAGTCAACTACATCAGAAGTCAACATCAATCCACATCAATTCAAACAACAACTCACGTTCGGTAATTTCACTCAGATCTCTCCAAGCGCCGTGAATGAAATTCTCATGCTTACGTTGACGTTCAACGTCACGAACACTTCCGTCAATATGACCCTCTTTGCCTTGATAAGACAGGGGAGAGATGGAGCTCTGGTAGTTAGGCCTGTTGCCTTGATTGACAAAGGCCATGGCTCCATCACGCTGGAAGTTGGCAACAGGAACAACAGGAGCATTCACTGGGAGCTGTTGGTAGTTAGCACCGAGACGATGACGATGTGTATCGGGGTAGGAGAAAAGGCGGGATTGGAGGACAGGGTCAGCGGAAGGCTCAATGTACGGAATGAGGTGTGACGGAGAGAAAGCAGCCTATAAGTAAAAATTGAGAAATGTCTATCAGAAATTTCCCGACCGAGAGGATATGCCAGAATGACCTGTTCAATCTCAGCAAAATAATTCAGAGGATTCTCGTTAAGGACGAGCTTTCCTATGGGACGAAGAGGGTACTCTGCATGAGGCCAGACCTTTGTAAGGTCAAGGATATTGTAGCGGAACTGTTCAGCTTGATCGGGTGTCATAATTTGCTGATCAAACAAAGGAGTCAAGAGAGGTATAAAGCAAAAGTTGATTACTGACAACGTAGACCGTCCAAGAGGGGAAATTGCCCGCCTCTATGTCCTCAAAAAGCTGCTGAGTGGCATAATCGGGGTTTTCACCAGCCAAGCGAGTTGCAGTAGCATCGTCGAGAGTCTGACAAAAAATAAGATAAAAAAGATCAAAAGAGGAGCAATACTGACCTTAAAACCGCCGTCAGCTCGGATGTGAACTTGGACGTACACAAAAGTGCCATCATTCTTGAGACACTTGAAGGTGTGCCCAGAATAACCGTGCTGCTTATAGTAACCGTCGGGAGTTCCGCGATCAGAGAATAAGATCATTATCTGATGGATCGACTCAGGATTTTGACCAAGGTAGTCCTAGAAAAGGGAAAGCGAAACCCAAGATCAACTTCAAAGACAACCATTGATATACAGCTGTATACTCACCCAAAACATATCAGGATCCTTGAGGTGAGTTTGAGGGTCTCTCTTCTGAGTGTGGATGAAGTGGGGGAACTTGGCAGGGTCACGAATGAAGAAAACGGGAGTATTATTGAATACCCAATCCCAGTTACCTTCATCAGTCCTGAACTTGAGAGCGAAACCACGAGGGTCACGAGCAGTATCAGCAGAACCAGATTCTCCTCCAACAGTGGAGAAACGAGCTGTGACGCGGACTTTCTTGCCTACATCTTGGAAGAGGGATATAGAGGTAAAATCACTCAGATCGTGAGTGACCTCGAAGTACCCGTGAGCGCCAGCACCCTTGGCATGGACCTACAATGTAGATAGTGAGTCATGTATGCTTCGATCTTTATGATCAAAGGTACTCACGACACGTTCTGGGATACGCTCGCGATCGAAGTGGGCGAGAAGGTCAATATGGTGAAAATCTGGATTTGATCAGATCCAAAAATCAATGAATTTCAAACGGCAGGGAGACACACCTTGAAGGAGGAGGGGACCATAGAGACCAGCCCTCTGAGCAGCATAAGGTTCATTTACGGGCGCACCATTAGAGGTCGTATAGGTAGCACCGTCCTTGAAATCAAATACAGCTTGGGCAGGCATGATGTTTTATCCAATTCAAGGGAAATGGAAGACTGAGAGAAGGAATACATTCGACTATCACACTTATATACGCCCACGTGTGGTCCATTATCAAGATTTATTTATCTTGGTAATAGAGCTTTTCTCATTGGTTGATGGCTGGACCCTCGCGCAGTCAAGATTGGTGGCAGTAGAAGCTGATTGTAATCAGTGCCGTTGGCACAATGGATCGTTGACGAAATAGATCATGATTCTGGGGAGATCCTATTGACATGTTGTGAACGGCCGAGTCATGAACAGGTCTTGTTCCCACCTATTGATTTCTGAAATCAAGTGGTTTGTCTTGCTACCCGCACAGTGACAGTCACTCTAGCTTTTTATGGAATGGTCAGCTGAGAAAAACATGACGATCACACCTCGGAGCAGAAGTCTTCATTGCATCATAGAGCGTGATAGATGCCTCATCAAGACAAAGAATTTGAGCGAGACGACTTTTCAGGTCCTAGAGGCCCAGACGCAAAGATTGCATACAGCCAAAAAAAGGTGACTTGTTCACGGAATAATCGCAAGGAGACCCGAACATTGAGATCATCAGACGGGAGAAGATACATCACAAGTTTTACTCAGGTCCATGTCACCCCAAAAGTTAACGATCATCTGAGATTGACGGTCTATTCTCGGTATATCCCGAATAACTTGCTAGCTAGATCGTGCCGAACGCGGCAAGGAAACCTTGTTGGAGTATTAACGTACCCAAGATCATTTCCAACACCGTCACTAGCAGCAATGGCACAAAAAGGTACGTTTCGTCTTTTCCTTCGCAGGGAGCAAAATACTAATCTTATCAAACTCGTTCTCCTTTGCATCGAACGACCTCAGCGGGAGCCTCTGGCGCAAAATTCCGTGTCACCAGCGCCCTTCCAACTGGCGCCGTCTTGAACTGTGCAGACAACAGCGGCGCCAAAACTCTTTACATCATTGAACCCTTTCGTTCCGGTTCCCATCTGAACAGACTGCCTTCTGCTAGTGTTGGCGAAATGGTTGTTGCATCAGTGAAGAAAGGAAAGCCTGAGTTGAGGAAGAAAAGTGAGTGATGTAGACCAAGATTTGGGGTTGAGATCCAGCGACTTGGATACCACATGTGTTTAGTCGGACGCTGACTACGTTTATAGCCATGCCTGTTGTTGTTCTACGCCAGCGGAAATCCTGGCGTCGGAAGGAGGGTACTAATGTTCGGTTCGAGGTGAGTTGTCAAATGCTCATTAGATCGATACCTGATCAGTCGGCGTAGGACAATGCAGGTGTGATCGTCAACCCTAAAGGTGAAATGAAGGGCTCGGCAATATCAGGCCCCGTCGCAAAAGAATGTGTATGTTTCTTCATTATATATCTTGGTCATGATCACTTTTCTGATAAGACATTTTCAGGCCGATCTATGGCCACGTATCGCTTCGAATGCAGGCACAGTTGTTTGAATCGTGGATTTGAGTCTTCAATTCGCACTTGTTTTTTTGGCATTACAAATTTACGAATATGATGCATAACAAACAAACTACTATAAGAAAGCAAAAGATGGAAGATTACTAGAATCATGTGTCTGACTTTAGACTTGTCGGCTTGTCTTTGTCTTTTGGTTTGATCTTCACACCGAGCAGCTTGACCTTGGGTTTATTCAAGAGCTTTGTAGTCGCAGATGAGAGCGGGGGGGAAGTCAGCGCAGATGGGGTTCTGAATTCAAGTAGGGAAGGTGGCGACTCATCTGGCGGAACAGACCAAGAACCTTGTATCCGTTTCGTTTGTTGCCCAAGCTGTGACTGCGGTTCAGATTGAGGCTTATGAGGTAAAGAAGGGTGAAGAGGTCGAGGACTCTTTGGTATGGTGTCTGAGGAATTTTGTAACTGGCACAACTTTGCCTCCATTTGAGCAATCTTTGTAGCAGTCCTGGGACAGGAAGCAGATACTATTCAACCCAAATACCGTTATTTGAAAGTGGGAGTGAACATACCCCAAAGGCCGAGATGGTCCGCTCTTGAGGAGACTGAGTGTTGTGGGTCGTCCGATTTCCATCATCGCTCTCCTGCTTTTGCCACTGGTGGAGTCGAGGGGCGCGTGGTGGGCATATGTGACGACGGTCTTACGGCCCCGGAGTAGCTTGTCATGGGCCATTGACATGGCTTTCTGAGCTTCCTAGTGAAATAAGCGCGGTCAGTCATTATGATTTCAAACCAGACATTCCACTGTGGATCCGAAGTGTTTCGCAGAGCTCCACTCCAAGATGCACATTCTGGACATCCCAACATAACATCCCCAGAGCCCCTTCGGACTGTCCTTCGGTGACGACAATTCATTGACAACAGTCCGTTTGAGCACATGAATGCAATTAAACCGGAAAAGCAAATCCACCAATGAGCACTGGAGTTCTTTCGACAACGCAAAAAACAAAGGAGAATAGAAAGAGAAAAGGCAAGGGGAGGACTTACATCCTCATCTGTATATTTAAGAAACGCATAGCCTCGTGGTTTGCCTTTCAGAGGTCCCGATTTGTGGAAGAGATAGTCAACACTCGTGATTTTGCCAAACTTGGAAAAGACTTGTACGAGGGTATACCTTGACGAAAAATGGCATTTATGAATTTTGGTACGATTCGTGTGGTAGAGAAAAAAACTTGGGATGAGGCGCACTCGTCAACAGAAGGATGGAGATTCCCGACATATATTCTGTCCTTGAACAACGGGGAAGGCAGTGGTTGGGAAGATGATTCTCGGCGGGATGAATCACCCTCAGCATTGAGAGAAGGATAGGAGAGGTGCTCATGCGAAGAGTCGACGACTTGGATCGCCGGCACTGGTAATGCTCCTGTGATAAAATGATCCAGAGTCTCGTCGCTGTTCGAGTTCATGTAGATCGAGTTGGCGTGAATCCAACTGTTATTGATGCATTATGTATTATGAAATAAACTCTACATTTGGCATTAATGGTAGTCTGGATCTTTGCCATTTCCCGAACTCCATCATCTGGGAGTTCGATCCCCTTTCTAAGCAGCATTGCCAATGTTCATTATCAAGGACCCTTAGCCAATTACCCTTTGACGACCTGACTTTGCGCAATCTGCTGTATAGTCGCACAGGAAGGCTATTCAAGGCAATACAATGTAATAGTCCAGCCGAGGCAAGGGACTGAAAATCCAAGTAAGGTCTCTGATGCGTATGTCTAGTATATCTGTATTAGGCACAAGAAATATCATGAGATTGTGAGTAAATGTACAACTACATTACGCTAAGGTGTTTAACGATAGGGTATGGAGCTTACCTCAGACATCACCCTATGTGGTGGACGACTGGGGCTAGTAGAAAGTACTTAGTAGTATCTATAAGAATTCCTTAAGTTGACGGCTGTCCGACTTGTGTAGATCGGAGAGATGTTGTGAGTGGAGTTGAGGAATGTTCGCACGGGAGAACGTCATGTATGTTCCATTGGAATGATAGAAATGTTAGGTGGGTCAGGATGCGTCAGTACGATAACTTCGTGCGTTGCCGGTTGTTCATAATCAACCATCTGGCTCCTAGAATCGATGCATTTGTTAGAGGCATCTGATACGTCTCATCGGAAGTAGTCCTAGAAAAGGGTTCACTTTCAAGAAGAAACGGTGATTTTCATTACTACAGCAGATTCGAATTCAATACGCTCCACTTGTCAGAGGCAACCCCCCCTCCAACAAGCTTTTTCCTTGTCGTACTTCTTAGTAGTTGTTGTTTGGATGAACCATATTATGAAATGCTCGGTTAACCTTCCAAGCCATCAAGTTTAAACCACCAACGATTTACAGACAACACACAAGTTTACCACTTGCTATAACCAAAGCTAGGGCAGCGAGTAAGAGCATACAGATCAGACCAGCAATGAGTAATACACACGGCTCAATCAAAAAGAAAAAAAGAGGGTGAATCATCCGGTGGTCAAGGATATCAAAGTCCAGAGCAGAGAAGGACTGGGGATCAGAGAAGAACAAGGAGCGTACAATAACGGACGCCCGTCATGGTTGTTGAGCTATTCACCTCATCTCATGACACTGGGATAAGTGATACTTTCGCTGAGATGTTCATTTGCGGGGTTGTATGTGAAGCCTCTAAACTGATCTTGCACAGTCTCAGACAATGCAGAATCGGTAACGACTGAATCTTGAGCCTCTTCACTTGTGAAATCAGTATCGAAGTTGGCAACATCGAGGACAGATTCCTGATGGTAGTATTGGCGTCAGTGGGGGGAAACTTATTGGACTCACGACGCTTGGTTTGAATGGGGGCTGGATCTTCTTGGCGAGAAGGCTGTGCCAGTCATTAATAAACAGACATCCTATAAATGTGGAACCATGGACATACCGGTCCCAGCGGATATGATGAGAAAAGAATGGATGCCGTTTAATCTCTTCGCTTCCATTTGCACCCAGACGTTTCAAAGGATCACGATGAAGCAGACCACTCATCACGCTCATAGCCTCAGGAGGCATACCAGGAGGAAATTGGAGTGGATCGGCTAGAATGCGTTGGTACATCGTGTTCACGTTCTCGTCGTAGAACGGGGGAAGACCCGTCTTTATAGGGGAAGGCGCTCAGTACCAATATACCGAGATATCAGGAGACTGACCATCATCTCATATAGAAGTACACCAAGAGTCCACCAATCGACAGTCTTTGTATAGCCTTGACTTTCCAATAGTTCAGGTGCGATATACTCGGGGGTACCACAGAAAGCTGTTAGGTGGTTCGGAAGGCGATCATGGTTCAATGCACAGAGGCGTACTGTTGGTCTTTTCGGATTCAGACATATTAAGCTTGCAGAGACCTACAACTCCAGTGTTGAGAACGTCTTAGCGATGCTGAACGAGGGGCTTACCGAAGTCGCATAGTGCGATATGTCCTGTGTAGTCAAGCAGAATGTTCTCGGGTTTCAAGTCACTAAAAGAATTTAAGAAAGCGTTCAGAGGGAAGAGATGCGACATACCGATAAACGACATTGAAACCATGAAGATGCTCCAAAGCACAGAGCAGCTCAGCTGCATAGAAACGACTTCGATGTTGATCAAATTTTCCCTCACGTTGAAGGTGATAAAAGAGTTCACCGCCATTGACTAGAGAAGAGTTAAATTATGGAATTATGGGGCCAAACAGGTAAGATAGGACTGACTGAAGGACATCACAAGATAGAGTTTGTCAGGTGTTTGGAATGAAAATTTGAGAGGAACAATGAAAGGGTTATTGACAAGGGCAAGGACCGTACGTTCAGCAAGAATATGTGTAATTTCTCCTGGCCGTTGGGCGATATGTGCTTTGCGGATTGTTTTGAGGGCATAAATACGTTGCGTGTCCTTCTTCCTGACTTGCATAACTTTGCCGAAACTTCCCTTGCCTATAACCTTCAACAAATCGAATACCTCAATTGTCAACGAATCATTGCGACTGGGCTTGAAGTCGATTTTAAGATGGAAAGAACCTGCACCGGCTGTAGCCGTGTACCACTGGTCGGAGGCGTGCTACGGCATTCCAAACATTAAGCAATCATGAAATCTATTGGAGAGACTCACATGGCCATCGAGCATGGGCGTCAGGTCTACGCGCGCTATCAGCAAATCATTACCCATGTCATCTTGACCTTGGGCCGCAGCGGTTCGTAGATAGGATGACACGGAGATGTTAGAAGTACGGGAAACATCACTAATGTAGTGTCAGGTACCCAAATGCGACACAATGGCTGATAGAACGCACAACTGGGCACGGTAGTTCCATATGGGGTTGGAGAGATCACCCCCAAGAGCGTCGATCAGGATCTCGTTCTTATCGAACTCGAGGACCACATAGGGCAGCCACCAGAAGCGCTTACGCTGTAAACTCTCCCTGTTCCCAACTGAGTTTTGTGGTGCATTTTCCAATGCACGCGCTATTCCCTCGGGAAGATGGGTGGAAGGTGGTAGGGCGAGTCCTCTGCCTGGTGCATCATCCGGGATGAACAAGCCATGTTGGGTCGTAGAAAGGCATGTTACTCACCGGAAAAAATGCGAATGGTGAGCATTCCAGACCTGAATTGGTCAGATCCATGGAGAGGCTTGGGAGTTGTTGGACGGGAGGGTATGGGAGTAATTGATCTGGAAAGAATGCCATTTTCCTTGGCTTCTGGGGGATATGAGAGCCCGTAGGTAGAGACCAAAGGGCACAACGCACTCTTCATTGGGAGTCTCCAGGACATGATGGTGGTATGAGATCAAGATTGTAAACTACGAGGATCATGATTCTTGTGTCATATTGATTCTTGTATCATATTACATAGCCAAGCCCTCTTGATCGCATTACCTCCTTCCCAATTCTGCACCCGCCCGGCGACACTCGGCCTGAAAGTACTCAAACACCCCGGTCGAAATATTTTTGGCAACGTTCTGTACATGCCCCTGAGCGATCGGTCAATGAGAACACCTATGTATACTTACTCGGATAAGGATGAACGGATCTATCAAGCAAAATGTGTCAGAATCCCATCGTTGCAAGGCCTTTGGGTCATATAGTTGGCCTCCAGGCAGATGGAATGGCTCAAGGGATTCATCAGGTATTCGTGGACCGTCATATTCATCTAGATCCCGATCCCCGCATTCCCGGGAGCCTGTAAACTCCGAAACCCCAGTTCCCTGCAGCATCTCGTCAGCTTCCATCTGAGATTGAAGTCTTGTTTGAAGTTCCTTTGGCTCCAACGGCTCTGAAGTGCGAGAAAGAATGCCCCCAAGTCGAATGTCAACTACTTGTCGGGTAGGATCAAACTCACTCCAAAATCTAGGTAAAAGTTAGCCTTTGCTGAGAGGTCTCTGGAAAGCATACTGAAACCAGTCTCCCAATAATTCCAGCAGCACTACTTCGTCATTTCTCGGCAAAGGCGGCAATTTTGAGTGGAAGCGTAAGTCGCAGAGCCAAAGGGGTTTTCGATTCCAAAACGAGTGCGACTTTATATCATTTAGATTATCCTGAAGATTGGGCAATAGACGTTGCCTCTATCTCACTCTTCAATCAGCGGATGCTTAGTGATACGTTTGATGTCGAATAGCTCACCTGCATGAAGGCAATCGTCATCAACGCGTAAGCATAACTACTGAAAGTGACAGGTGCTCTTGCTACTTCTGGACTGGGCGTATTGAGACCAAGTGGCTTTGCCCAGAGCTTGATAGCCTTCAACAGCGGTACAAAATGTGGAGATTGTTCTGCATATCGTTGGATCATAATGGTATTCCAATACCCGCATTGTTCATTCACGTTAATATCACATTTTATATTTGTCTTCGGATCCTCAAACTTGACTGACTACCGTCGGTCATTTTTGCAAACTCATGAACTGGGAACACGCACTAATTGGGACAGTTGCCGGTATTGCTTTGACTTTGAGAAACCCTCCTTTCCGTAAAGTACCTGCAAGTAAACTGAGGGATAAACTATCAGGCGTGAACAACTTCTGGGGTAATGTCGACGAACCCCAGATTGTATATTTCTGAGAGAAAAATCAGTATGTGAAAATACATGATGTGGCCAAGGGAGTTACTTGATGATTTTGTTTTATTCATCGGGTCGAATCCAAGCGGTCGTGATTTGTCCTGAACAGTCTTAATTGGAAAAAGCTTCATAATGTAGGCGTATAAAACTGACAAGGATGATAAGATCCATGTCGCTCTTCGCTGATGCTGCTCCATAACTCACGAGTCCCCGTCAACGTTGGGTCAAAATGCAATGGAAGAGAAGACTCACGTTGAGCTGCCGAAAGTCTCGACGTGAAAAGAAGGGCCGAAACGTTGACTGATCACTTTCCGTACTCGCCAGAGGAGGTTTGTTCGACCTTGCAGTGCCTGGGCACCCCCCTGTCATTCATTAACATGAATGTTATACAGTACAACGCGTGTGGACACTCACGTCGTCTGGAAGGCCTCGGTCCAGAAAGCGCTGAAATTTACCTACATCCTTTCGATTCTTCTGGAGTGTTTTCTCCAGAACCTTTCGTACTCGTTCCGCCGCCGGACTCAGATTATACTTGCTGTCCAGGGATTCAATTTTTTGCTCTTTCAGTTTTCTCTTAACAGCTCGTGAAGCTTGTCTGAATGCCGATGGCAACATGGGAATTACTTCGCGAGACGTCACGAGTTACGAATGCTATTTACAATTATTTGGTTGAACTGTGAGTATTACATACAATATTGTGCGATGAAGATACAAATACACAAATACAAGATGAATAAAAATCTCGCGAATGAGTGCCGTGCATCATTTCCGAGGAGAGCCGTGGGGTGATTTTGGTTGTTCAAATCGATTCTGTAGTCGTTCCAGCTCTCTTGTCAGGCTATTGGCAAATTTTAACGTTCTGCAGGAAGTGACATATTATGATGACCTACTTGAGATTTCGCTGTTTATAATCAACAGCCTCTCGTGTTACCCGACGGTTAGCTGCTTGTAGCTCGTGTTCTTTCGTTTGCTGTGCAAGACATCAGGTTGATACCTCGGATAAAAACACCTAGAAACATACCACCGTGTCTAAAGCATTCCTCAGATCCTGAATGCGAGCCTCATACTCCTTTTTATCCTCTTCAAACTTGGCACGTTGTCGTTCGAGTTCAGATTGTTGGAACTTGACGTCCTTGGCTAGTTTTTCTGCCGAGCGCCCAAGAGCGTTCCTATCTCGACTACTCTTGTTGAGTTGGCTGGTGAGCTCTTCAATTCGGCTGTCCACTCGTCGCGAAATTGTAGCAGGTCGTGGTGAGTTAGCATATGACCTCGTCTCAAGGTCCACAATACGGACATTCAGTTCTTTGACTTGCTTTTCTAATTGTGCCTGTACAACGATGAGTCAACCAGTTTCAATGACTCCAGAGCTGCAATAACATACGTTGTGATGATCTAGTGTCGAATTCTCCTTTCTCACTTTTTCAAGCTCGTTGAAGCACTCCGCCGCATAAGCTTCAGCTTTCTTCATTCTGTCCAGTGCTTGAGTTACACGATCTCCTTGTTCCTCCAGCGTCCTCTCAAGGTCTTGTTTCTTCAATTGCAATCGTTGGAATTCGGTATCTGACATTGACCGGTTCGTGTCGACGTGATCAATTTTGATAGTCTCCAATTCTGCTTGTAGTGCTCGACGAGCTTTCTGAAGCATTGTACGTTCTGCCTCTGCATCGTCCAGTACTGTCCGTAGCTCGCGAACTTGTTGATGAAGCGCTATAATCTGCGTTTGCTGTTCACCCTGCGCGTGAGTAGACGCCTCGAATGCCTTCGTAAGATCATGAATCTTGGTGTCCATTCGTTCCTTCTCCTTCTTCCATCCTCCACTATTGTAGACTTCGTCGTCGTAGCGAAGCTGAAGTTCGTCAAAGTCGGATCGAATTTTACGATTCTCTTCACGGATCCGGCTCAAACTGTCTCGTTGTGACTGTAGTTCTTCACTCAATTGCGCTAGCTCGGCTGGAGACTCACGTGTCACATGATAATGAAAATCATTGATGATCGACTTACACTGGTACTTCTTGCGAGTCTGATCAATTGTGAAGTCACGTTCAGAAAGATCTTTCTGATGCTGTTCTCGCTCGTCCTCCAGCTCCTCCTCAAGACGTTTTTGTATGACAGCAAGTTCAGATACTTCACGACGTTCTTCCTCCAACTTGGATTCTATCGATCGTAATTTCTTTTCGGCAGAATGGAAGTTCTTCTTAAATGAATCCACTTCGGACTTGGCATCTGTCAATGCCTTCTCCGTAGTCTCGAGGGTACGCCGAGCTAGAAGAAAACTTAGATACGAAATTTTCAAAGGGACCTCAACCTACTATATGCCTCGCCGCGAGCTGCCGTTGCTCTCGCGATTTCGGTGGATTCAAGTCTTTTTAGGTACCCTTGTTCTTTCTGCTGATATGACTCAATGGCAGCCTTGAATTCTGTGATAATCCTCAATTAGTTGAGATATCCTGATGTACTGTATTAGCAATCACCTGACGCGGCCGCTGCGGATGTCGTTGACTCGAGTTCATCATCCTGGAGCTTTTTCGCAAGCTGCCGTCTCATATCTGTATCAAGTGTGATGCTGTATCCTCCATCCAATGTGACATAAAGCTTACTGGTAGCTTCGTTCTTAGAATGTTCTAATTGTTCACGTAATTCTGCTACCTCCTTCTGAAGCTGTTTCTTTCCATGAGTATATTCGCGGATCTGGCCCTTCTGGGTTTCAATCTGGGCTCGAGCATCTCGTTGCTGGACAAGCTAGACCCCGAGGTGAATGATTATAACTGGGGTATGAGTTTATCATATTCCCGCTCACCAATGCTTTCTTGGACTCTTCAAGTCTGAGATAACTGTCTCTTTCATTCGCAATGGTTTTTTGGAATTTCGCCCACATGGCCTGGATTCCTTCAACCTGAGCGGTTTCTGCAGTCCTACGCGCATCAGCTTCATCCTTCAACAACTCGTCCAACCTTGCGTTCTCCTCGGCCAATCGCGAACGTGTTTGTCGAAGGTAGTTTATAGACCCATCGCTGCTTTCGAGGTCTGCTGTCAGTTCGCGAAGAGATATCTCAAGGTGATGGCGGACCCGGTCAGATGCCGCCATCTGAAGCTCAAGGACTTGTACATGTTGCTTTAGTTCCGCGACTTGTTGATTACTGGAGGCTCGTGCTTGCTGAGCTTCACGGTCGACTACAGGAGAGCTTGGTGCACCAGTGGAGGACCGGTTTTTAGTTGGTGTGTAGTTGGCAAGATCCCTTGGTTCCTGAACTTCACTCCGACGAGGTGTCTTGCGGTCCATCTCACGTTCGAGGATACCATCAACCTTTTTCAGCTCTTTCAGGAGTCGGTTCTGGAAATCCTCATCTCGAGGAGCACCTTGCATGACCAGACGACGAATTTCTGCGTGCTGACGTTCAATGTTTTCTCGGATCCTTGCAACGGTAGATTTATTCATCTCGGTCTCCTCTAACTGTTCTTCCAAGTGTGCTATACGAGTTTCATAATGTCGCTGAGTTTTCGACAATGAATCGGAGTTGACGCTTTCATCAGCTAGTTGTTCTAACTCGCTCTCCAAGTTCTCCTTTGCTTTCTGCACAAGAGCTAAATGCTCGGCCAACTCATGACTCTGGCTTCGGGTGCTCTCAAGCTCTGTCCTTAATCGTTGGGCCTCAAGCGCAGCTGTATCACGAGCTTGTCGCTCCTTCTCCACATCAGCTAAAGCACGAGCTGTCCTCTCTTCCTGAAACTTGATATTTTTCTCCTTCTGTCGTAACTCCAATTTTTCTTTTTCAGTCTCTCTCGTCAAATCCTCCGCTTCCATCATCAAACGGCCCCGAGTTTTCTCCAATGACCTGATATAACTCTGATTCTTCTGCAACTCGAGCTGAACTTCAGCCAATTGACGATCTGTGACTCGTTTCGCCTCTTCAAGAACATGCACATGCTCAACAATGGTTTTGTCCTGCTTTGACTCAAGCTGTTTGATCTCCCATTCCCGATTCTTAAGATCTTTGAGAGCTTTATTAAGCTCCCGGTCAAGTTTGACATTCCTATCCTTGAGCTTGATAACTTCTGCCTTTTGGCCTGAATATATTTTTTCTAGTTCGGCTCGCTTTATCGACTGTGTTTCCAACTCCTTGCGAGTCACATCAAGCTGACGAACGTGGTTGTCCCTCTCTCGTTGATGTTCAAGAACAACATTTTCAAAGTCTGCATATCGGGATTGGGCAATGCCCAATTGTCGTTCCAGGTTCTACGTGTAGACTCAACCTCAAGAAAATCAAATATAGGTTATTTCGCTTACCTCCTTACTCTTCACAGCCTCAGACAATTGACTGTCAACCTCGATCTGTCTTGTCCTAAATGTCTGTAACTCCGACTCTATAGCCCGTTTTGATTTTTCCAACTCTGCAAGGTCCGTCTTTGTACGTGACAACTGTGACGAAGACTCGCCCTCCCGACTGAGCAACGAATTATAGCTAGACTCGAGCAACCGATGTTCCCTAACTGCATTCGTCCTCTCCAATTCAAGCTTGCTTTGCGAATCAAGAGCAATTCTTCTGGCCTCCGCCAACTCGTGCTTCAGTTCGTTGACCTGATTCCGCAGGTCAACTAATTCAGCCTCCTTGCTCTTCTCGACCTCGTTGCGACGGGTTTCTTCACTGGTTTTGGCTTGGAGTAAGGAGCGCAAGTCGTCAAGTTCCTTTTGTAGAGCGTCCCGAGTCGACTGTTCCTGGACATATTCTTTCCTCTCAATTTGGAGTTGAGCTTCAAGGGTCGACTTTTGACTACACAACTCCGCAATCTCATGTTGCCTCTTCCTCTCATCGGCTCGTAAGTCTTCAAGATCTCTACTTATGACTCTGATTTGTTCCTCCTTCTTTGTAATCATGTCTGAATACTCTGTCGCTGACCGGGTGACTTCTACTAACTGCTCCTTGGTTAAACGAGACTCATCTTCTAGATGAGACATCCTGTTCTTCAAAGTTTCCCTGTACATCACTCAGTGCAAAGTCAAGGAAAAGATAGACAGAACTTACTTTGCTCTCTGCTCCACCTCTAATTTACTTTCAAACTCCTTTGCATTCAAATCAAGTCTTTCTCTTGTCCGACTCAAATCCTCCTCTTGTTGTACAGCGATATTCTTTAATTCCTCGCCAACTTTTCGTAGCTCCTCCTGGTTATGCGAGAGAGTATCACACTCCTCACGCGCACTGGTCAACTCTTCCAACAATTCGGTCTCTCTGTCCATCCATTCTTTCTGTTCCGCTTCCATGCGGACAAGGTGTTCAGCAGCCTGGTCAAATGCTTGTTTAAGTGACTCATACTTCTCCTCGCTCTCCTTCTGCAGCTTCATAGCACGATCAAGCTGAGAGTCAAGTAGATCAAGGTCACTTTGTAACGCAGCAACTTCTTCTTCCAACTCGCTTTCACGTCTTTTGCTTCGTTCAAGCAAAGCGTCTTTGTCCAAAGCTAGCGTCCTCTCCGCTTCCAAAGCCTCCTCAACCTTACGCTTCTCAGACTCTAGAGACATCTTCAGGTTCTCCAGTGCCTCTCGCTCCTTTGAATCCTCAGCCCTTTCTTTGATTAAGGCCAGTTCTGCCTCCTTCTTTCTCAATTCCTCATCACTCCTTGTAGCCGCAAGCAGAGGGCGGACTTTGGTGTAAAGCTGCCACCATGGCCATTCCCTCAGCTCGTTATAGACTCTCGCATTGCGCTGAATAGTTCGTACTGCTATCGCCCTATTCAGGATTTTCTTCATCTGCCTTCTTGTTGTCCACCTTCTCGCCGCGGCTTGAATCCGGGCAAAGATGTTAAACAACAGCTTATCTCGGCGCTCTTCCAGTTCCGCAAGAACACCTGCTTTGAAGAAGATCTTGGATGTGCCGATTTTGAATACGTTCTCATCAAGCTCCAGGAAGCTGACCATACGACGACATGCTTCGCGGCTATCTAGGTATCCGCAGGGTAAAATTTTAGGAGCTAGAAGTTCGTATCGCTGCCGGAACTCCACAAAGGGGAGTCGGTTTGGGTATCCCAAGCGAGCGATACGGATCCCTTCTAGGACGCCATTGCAGCGCAGTTGATCAAGAACTAGGGGCACATCAATATGATGAGGCTTTTTCAAGTTATTTGGAACTATGCAACGGACGAAATGAGGTTGGGTGGATCGAAGTTGTGTCATGAGACTGGAAAGTTGTTCTCTATGACGCTGTGCAAGGGTTCTGAATGCTCCTTTTTTCAGAGTGCGCTTCTTGCCAGCAGCGAAGACATTGTTAGGCCCACCAGGAGTAAAGGCATCGCCGTATTCTGCAAAGAGAGTCGCGATGTAAGGTTCAGAAGACGCAGCTAGAACGCGAGTAAGGTTATCATTGAGTGGGTCCTTGTTCTTGTCCAGCCATCCCTCTGTTCGATATTCAACCTTAGCCGCGTAATGCTGGATGATGAAACCTTGCTGAAAGCGAGTTGGCTCATATTTATCCTTTCCCGGACTGTGGTATTCTTCTTCCTCACCGCTGGTCCAAAGAGCGTGTAGTTTGTTAGTGAATGTGTGGTCGGTCGCTTTGGGCATGATGCATTCCTCATCTAAACAGCTGAGAATACCAATCACGTTTCCAGTAGACTCTATAAGGTCGATAGTAGGTTGGAGATCTAGGCCAAAATTGACGTAGTCCCATTTGATGTTTTGGCGAGCGTATTCTTCCTGTTCAAGAACGAACATGTGATGGTTGAAGAATTGCTGAAGCTTTTCATTTGTGTAGTTGATCAGAAGCTGTTCGTAACCATTGATCTCGAATATCTCAAAGCCTGCAATATCAAGAACCCCAATAAATGTCGATTTGGATGAAGGACGATCTAAAGCACGATTGATTTGATCGACAAGAGCACCAAAAGACTTCTCATAGAGAGTTTTGCAAAGAGCAGCAAGTTCATCTAGCGCCTGTCGCCGCGTGCGCGCCTGCGTCACCCACTCACGGCCGGCGAGAGCTCGAGGTCGAAGGACAGCTCGAGTGAACTCAGCCAGAGGGATGCCCAACAAATGACAAGCGCGTTCCGCTTGTGAAGCATCCTGCATCGTTGCGTCATCTGCGCGACTCGTATTGATCACGATATTTCCTATATGTAGAATTGCCGCGACAATTCGGAATAGGTCGAATTGTGCTTCTGGCCTGAAACCAACTACATCTAGCGCGACCTTCACAGATGTTGGCAGCGGAACTAGGAGATCGCGAACTGGGCGTACCTTCAATGAACTCCATCCCTCCCTATCGTCGATACCATCAATCTCCCGTCTGCTTTTGTTCAGATATTCATAGTTCTCTACGTCTCCGTCCAGCAGTAACTCATCTGATATTGTATTGGTGATATTCAGTAACAGGTATCCGGATACGCACCTTTGAGCACACCACCACCAGCGATCAACTGGTAAAAGACGTGGAAATTCCTCTCGGCTTCGTTTCTAAACACAACCCGGCTCTTCTCCAACAGGTACCAATCTATATTCGCCCCTGCAATACTACCATCTGGAGCAAATGAGATACGGACGAACTTGCCGAACCGACTTGAATTATTATTCCTTTGCGTCTGAGCATTCCCAAACGCCTCTAAAATTGGATTGGCTTGCAAGACCTGGCGCTCAAGTAGGCCAAGACGCCCCTTTGATGTCAGTGAAGCACCTGTCGCTGGTACAGAATTTGAGGGGAAATGTCCCTTTCGCGTGATATTCTTCGATAATCCAACAGAGGGCATGGTGGCTGTCGATCCAATGGTGCCATTCCGTGTATGAGTGGGCTGCACAGGCTTCGGGGCATCAGTAGCAATTGCCGCAAGGTACTGAATAACTTTCTTCGTGCTTTCTGTCTTTCCAGCGCCTGATTCACCGCTGCAACCAACATCAATGGGGAATTGGATTAATGATAAGGGACGCACGTAATCAAGATACTCTGGTTCTCCCTCTCGTCACCCATATTAACCCATGCACGTTCTGCGACTGCAAAAATGTGAGGCTGGTTGTCATCCCGTCGTCTGTTGCGATATTGTTGGATAATGGCATCAGTGTAGAGAGGGAGATTCTGGTAAGGGTTGATGGCGACTAAGAACAAGCCTGAGTATGTCTATCAGGTAGTAATGTCAGCGTGGTGACGCATTTCGATCCGCGACACACACGTAGATGGCACCTGAATAATATCTTAGCCGGAGATTGTGGACAACACTTGCTTCGTTGAGAAATGTTAGATCCGCGATATCCTCGACGCGGTCAAACTTTGGCGGATTCATCTTAAACAAAGAGTCAAACGGTACTCTCCTGACCTAGTACTTGCTTAAGACACTGTCGCTTGTCCATGAATGACTTACACACCTCCCCTCCTTCTAACTCTACTACTGCAGCCTCTTCATCTTCACTCAGAACCAAGCCAGCGAGATATCCCTCCTTGATATCAGGGACCCAGACCTGTGCGGATTGTCGCGTAACATCCGCAGCAGAGATTATCCGTGAAGCGGCCATGGAGATATAAATATGGAGGAATCAAGGTGCGACAGTCTAATGTTTGATCCCGTGACTTACAAGTCCAACTAATTTGGAAAACATATACAGGACAATACAAAGTTATCACGATAAAAATATAACAAGGGAGGATATCATGGCCCCAGCTCAACAATCATGGAATCCGGCCAGGGAGTCACCTCTCCCGAGATGTTGATATACTCTTCACGTTTTGTCTCGTGCCACGGTTCAACAAATCTACCAAACATATGTGAATATAAAATTGAATGAGTTGTTAAATCTCACTTTGTGAGTTTCCCAGACCCTCCTTCCACTCGCCTCAAGTTCTCATGACTCAAGATTGTACCAACTATGACCGGCATGACTCGCTCAAAAAATATGGGCGTCAAGAGACCATCTTCATACGGCATCATAATGCCGTGCTCGCCGGCTCGAGTATAGTCAGGGGGTCCCAGAGATTCCTGTTTTGACCAGTTAGTGATGAGATTCCAGTGAGCAGGGCACAACACACATTCGCTTTCGCAATATCCACAAACACCCAATCCTCAAGCCTAATATTAAAAGCAGGGACAGGGGCCACCGCAGTACGATAGACACCGGCAAACTGCACGATACGTTGGTCAGGTTAGTTGAAAGGCAAGAGGATGACAAACTCACGAGTGGACGGAGACGGAGAGCCTCACGGACATAACACATGATCCTTTGAGAAGCATCCTGCTCGTTTTCCCGATGAATCATCGCAATCGCCGTCCTTGCCATCTGATTAGCGTCGTCAAGGAAGAAATCTACTACTTGAACAATGGCTTTAGAGAATAGCACGGCAGTGGGAACAATAGCGTTGAAGATATTGATAGCCAATTCCGCATGAGACACATTGCCAAACTTAACACGAAGATCCTTCAGGTATTTGTCGCACTCAGGCTTATTCTTGAACCAATCAAGAACGGGCTGAACCAATATCAAATCAAACTCTTAAAATCATGAATTCATTGGAAACCAACTTACTGAATAGCTATTAGCATCGTCGAGACTCTTCTCAATGAATTCGACAAGCTCCTGGGCGTGTTTTCGAGACCGTTCCCGAAATTTGAAGTCATTAACGGGAGTTGAATCAATGTAGATGTAGCGCGCGATGTCGGCAAACTTCTCGCGAGTTTCTCGCTCATATAATATTCCTTCAGGCATGTGATCGGATTTGAGCGGAATGCCGGTCTGGAACCAAGATTATAGATCAATTTTGGATTACTGGACATTACCTACGATCTTTTCACAAATCCAATAGATGGGCAAGAGGTTGATGACGTCTTTGACGATATCAAAGTAGGGAGGGTCGTGGCTCTCCATAAGCTTCCATGTCTTCTCTCTGAAGTACTTCGTCCACTCCACATTATCAACAATAGCCTGAGTAACCTGTGCCTGTCTATTCCAGATCTTCTCCTTGTCCTAATGATGGTCATTTAATCCTCCACCTAGAAAGACGAAACATGATGGAGTCACGCACTCGCTGCTCCAGGACAAGCTGAATAGTGGACTCCATACGCCGGACAATATTTGAAGTGAAATGCGCGTTCTCATCAGTCAATACTCTCTTGACACCCTCGTAATCACGGACAAAGTGCCAAGTAGGATTTATGATGGGTGGAAGACGCTCAACATTGTCAGGTAAATCTTCGAGTCTTTCAGGCCAACAATATTTTTGAATGTTTCCAGGATTCTTTTTGAGTGCATTTAGCATACTTTCGGGAACACTGAACGGGAAATGCGCGAGGACTGAACCAGTGGGATAATGATCCGGCAGTATCCTGAAGATCAACTTCGTCAATAAACCACCATATGAACCATCTTCCTTGTCATATTGGCAGTCTTGCCAACCCCAAGCAGTGAGACTGAATGCTATAGTGAAATACAGGGTAAGTATCATATTCCTTGACCAAGTATGAAACTCACGTGTGAAATCAGTGGTGAGGAATCTATCTCCACGGGTGAGGCAGACAGCATCAGAAAGTATAGCTCGAGAGATGGTGTATCCCGGGCACAAGCCGGCACCAGGACCTGGCTTTTTGGTTTGTTCCGCTTGTAAACCAACATAAAGCTCAAGCCTGTCAATATCCCTATAGAGCCTTTCCGCAGCCCTCGAAATTTCATGATCGTCATTCCATTCCGAGAAAGTGGCATATGCTAAGAAGGTCCAGTTGGCTAGCAAAGGTAAACTGAACAGGAGACGCACGCTTTAATCCAATGAACTTCCTGAACTCGTTAAGCTATGGTGGAACCAGTCAAGCCAATTAAGGTCAATCTGACTCAAAAGAACATACCGAGCACACACCCCATTCGCGGGATTGCTCAATACCAAGGATTTCGATAACTTTCATGCATTCAGGAATCCCACGCGCCTTGAAAGCTCCAGCCACCTCTTGAGTCGCATTCTGAAGAATCTCCGCGAGGTCTGCATCTCGAAACTTGCCATCTACGCGGGTTTTTCTTTAGAAGAAAAATCAAACCCAGGTAATAATATCAACGTCCGACCAACGCTTACCCGCCAAATTCCCATTGAGTGGGTGATAGTCCTTTCAACTTGCTGGTGAAAGTAGAAGCAGCCGTCCTGAAATCTGCGACAGAGGCTATCCCAATGCCCGGGCGAGACACAGCATCGAGCTCCCTCTGATACCATTGAGTGTTCTCTTCTGAGAGAGTTGCATGCCAACGGTAAAGTAAATTAAATTCAGCCGAAACAACGTTGCCTTGACCTCTGGGTGATATTGAATGGTTCAAGTCCCGCATTTCCTGTCGAAGATGGCATCTGTGATTATTCATATCCAGTGCGAGTTTAAAATCACCATGAGAGGGTCAAGTCGCCAGTCATACCCATCCCGCACAAGACCGAGAATGGCACCAACATAGTCTGTGTACGAATCAGACAAGCACGTTGCTTAAATCAAATCGAATATACCACCAAGGATGATCCGCATGAAATATCCACAGTTAACAAGACGAGTGCGGTGGAAAATTTCATCATCTTGCGCTTTCCGTTCTTGATCGTCAAGGAGCGAAGGATCCTTGAATTTTCCAAATTCATTAATATCGAGGAGCTTCTGAGCAATAAACTGAAACAGATATTGAGTTTAAAAGTAGATGGAACAGAAACAAAAACGCTCATAAGCACATTGTGGTTACGGTTCAAAAGAATCAGAAGCGCGCAGCTGGCGGGCGGCATCATTAGAAGCCTGATGTCAGCGAAACAATCAGGCTTGAGTTTTCCACTGCCATCAGCAGCTCGCACTCCGGCAAGTTCTTCTTCCGAGTTCCCGTAGAGCACACTGAGGTCGAGATAGCTGCTTGTTCGGTTTATTTTGGGATCACGGGGATCTGTGTTGAAGATACTATGTATGACGAGGTCCGCAAAGGCAAAAAACAGGGATGATATTCCGTCGGGATGGGGAACAAACTTGTCGCGCTTTAGAAGAGTATCAAAGATGAGGCCAGGATGAGGGAGAGAAGCCTTCGGAGTGACACTTATTGAAGGACTAGAGCGGGCATAGGGCGATCCTACTCTTCCCACACCAGGTATGAGAGGGTTGTAGTTTGAGCCGTCAGGCGCCCGATAAGCATAATGAACAAACCCTGGGCTCTGGGGAAAAGATGAACGACCAGTAGACAAATCATGCTGGAGTGGCACCAAAGCTAAGGAAGAAAGAAAACCGGTAGGAGGATGCGGCAGATCTTTGTAAACTACAAAAGGCGGGTTATAAACGGCTCATTTGGTAAGCAAGAGAGCACGCACGAAGACTGATTATGACTTGTTGTAGTTTCGGCGACCAGGAGAAGTTTTCATAGCGCGCCATTTTAGTCAACACAACCTCCAGCTAGCAACAAGTCAAAGTAATCAGAGGAAGGTGTGGATGCCACGAAGCGACAACTTACTAGTAGTTTGCGGTCGTTAACTGCTTCATTATGCTCAACAAGATCTCTGAATGCCCGCTGGGCTTGTCTTAGCACAGGAAAAAAGCAGAGAGAAGTTGTACTTACCAAATCCTCGTAGGTTAATAATGGTTTGGACAGTATACTTTCGAGCATAAGCCACTGTTTCTCTGTACTATGTGTCTCTAGCTGAGCGCCGTCCGTATTGAGCGGTGCATGAGAGACACTCCTATAATCAACCTTTTTGGCCAAGGAACGCGCCCACGTACTGAAGGCAGACATGATGGTAACGAGACAGAGGTGAGAGAATAATTGGTTGCTTATATACTGAGAGAGTGCCAGCCAAAATTGCAAACAGGCTAATTATTAGTCGGGCCCATTGCGCAGATAGCGAGCATCGGATTCACCTCAGTCCATTTCATTGGACCGAGCAAAGCTTACATCCAACTTATATGCACTGCATAACATGATACTTGTCTGCATCTTGATATTCTTGATATTCTTGATGTGATCCAGCTCCACGTTCTAGTGGATTCACACCAGTGTCTTAGTCAGATTTCACACCGGTTTCCACTCGTTCTAAATCATGCATTAATTCACTTGAGACAGTATAAACAAAGCGTACGATATATAAATACTACATGATAGTACAGCAACTGTTTTGCTGGAAGGAAGCGGTGAGTCGAATATAAAATCAATCAGTGATATCACATACTTTCTTTGCAGTCTTGTAGAACGCCTTCGAATGCGCCGAAAGCGATTCGGATCTTTCGACCAGAGTATCAAGCTTCTCGCCGCGCTGCAGGACTGATTCCATCGTCTTATGCTGTGCATCTGTTGGTTTGAGCTTCTCCATATCTTTGATAGTAACACTTACCAGGATTATCTTTGTTTCATCAAGTTCCTGCTGTACACGCATAATTGTATCTGCTTGACGCGGATCCTGGTATTTTTGTATATACGTGTTGATATCTGGGAACGATATTGATCCTGGGTTCTTGAACAAAGATTGGGGTACTTTGGCCGTAAAGTCATCAAGAAGTTT
>Ga0153947_1000279_pt1 | contig 24696 bp, 26 predicted proteins | sample TSNJ031MetaG_FD_104697 | JGI IMG/M metagenome (GOLD analysis project Ga0153947, IMG submission 104697) | Attine ant fungus gardens microbial communities from New Jersey, USA - TSNJ031 MetaG | ecosystem: Host-associated > Fungi > Mycelium > Unclassified | place: USA: New Jersey, Wharton State... | reverse complement strand
TAACCTCGTCGCCCACCGAAATGAAGCCGCTTTCCACCACGCCGATATGCATAAAGTGGCCGGTGGGGGATTTTTTACAGCCGGTGACCCGGAAGATGCTTTTGCCGATATTGATAAAACCGGTATCCCCCACCTGTCCGCCGCTTTCCGCGTAGAAGGGGGTGATGTCCAGAAAGACGGCGGCCTGTTCGCCCTGGCTGATGGAATCCGCCTCCGCGCCGTCCCTCACAATGTGGAGCACCTTGCCGGTGGATTTAAGCTGGGCGTAACCCACAAAGGTATCCGTAAAGTCGGAGCCGGCCAGCACATCCTCCTCCCAGCCCAGATCCCCCTGGCTCTCCCTGGCCTTCCGGGCGCGGGCGCGCTGGGCCTGCATGTGGGAGAGAAATCCCTCCTCATCCACAATAAAGTTCCGGTCGGCGGCTATCTCCTTGGTAAGATCCAGCGGGAAGCCGAAGGTGTCGTACAGGCGGAAGGCGTCCGCCCCGTCGATGGCCCGCTCGCCGTTTATCATTTTCGCTTCTGCCCGCTCCATCAGGGACCAGAGCATTTCCAGGCCCTGTTCAATGGTCTTTGTAAAGCGCTCCTCCTCGATGCGGATCACCTTTTTAATGTAGTCGGCGTTTTCCAGCAGCTGGGGGTAGGCGGTTTTGTTCTCCTCAATCACCGTATCGCACACATCCGCCAGGAAGGAGCCCTTGATGCCCAGGAGCCTGCCGTGGCGGGCGGCCCGGCGAAGCAGGCGGCGGAGGACATAGCCCCTGCCCTCGTTTTGGGGGATCACGCCGTCCCCCACCATAAACACGGTGGAACGGATATGGTCGGTGACCACCCGCAGGGATACGTCGGTTCTTTCATCCCGCTTATACTCCACCCCGGCGATGGAGGCGATGTGCTTCATGATTTTCTGCACGGTGTCCACCTCAAAGAGGTTGTCCACCCCCTGGAGGATGCAGGCCAGGCGCTCCAGACCCATGCCGGTGTCGATGTTGGGGTGCTCCAGGGGCGTATAGTTCCCGGCCCCATCCGAGTTGAACTGGGTGAACACCAGGTTCCAAAACTCCACATACCGGTCGCAGTCGCAGCCCACCGCGCAATCGGGGCTGCCGCAGCCGTGCTCCTCGCCCCGGTCAAAGTACACCTCGGAGCAGGGGCCGCAGGGGCCCGAGCCGATCTCCCAGAAGTTGTCGTCCTTGCCCAGGCGGACGATCCGGCCGGGATCCACGCCCCGGTTCTCGACCCAGATTCTGGCGGCCTCGTCATCCTCCTCATAGACCGAAACCCAGACGCGGTCCACCGGGATTTTCAGCACCTGGGTGATAAATTCCCAGGCCCACTTGGTGGCGTCCTCCTTAAAGTAATCCCCGAAGGAAAAGTTGCCCAGCATCTCGAAAAAAGTGCCGTGGCGGCTGGTTTTTCCCACCCTTTCGATATCCGGCGTGCGAATGCATTTCTGGCAGGTGGTCACCCGCTTGCTGGGCGGGGCCTCCAGGCCCAGAAAATACTTTTTCAGCGGCGCCATCCCCGAATTAATCAGCAGCAGGCTGGCGTCCTCCCCGGGAACCAGCGGCGCGCTGGGAAGCCTTTGGTGCCCCTTCCCTTCAAAAAATGCGAGGAACTCCTCGCGAACCTCGTTAAGCCCCATCCATTCCATCCTTGGCGCATCCCCTCTTTTAATGATTAGCCATAGCAAGCGGAATTTTAATTCGGAAAACACCTCTTATATTCCGTTTGTATATACAGCAAAAGAATAAGCCTGCGTTTTTCGCTTCATTCTTCCTCTTGCTGTAAAACGATCCCCCTCCCCTGTTGTCGGCGGAGGGAGACCGAAGCTTTTGCTTTCCATAAGATTCCACGGTAATTATACAATATTCTGTTCCTGCCTGTCAAACCTATTTCCGCCCGGGTTTCAGGTTCCTTCCGGCCGGGCCTCGCTTTCCTGTACCGGAAGCTCCAGGCCCGGCTCCTCCACTGCCATATCCGGGTAGCAGGCAAGGGCCATCCGCCCAAGCTCGTCCAGCATCCGCAGCCCCTGGGCCTCAAAAATCTCCGGGTCGATATAGATGTGCCAGTCCTTCAACACCGCCGGCAGTCCTTTATAGAATCCGCTGCCCTCCAAGGCGGAGATGGGAACGTCCTTCTCCCCGCAGAAGATCATCTGCACCGCCGCAAAGTCCTCCCGTCCGGCCCCGGCCGCCTCCTCCGGTGGGTATTTCCATTTTTCGTACTCCTCCGCTATGTTGACAAGCCCCAGATTCCGCATCAGTTCCCCCTCCAGCGTATCCCCGGTAGCGATGGTGAAATCCAGCATCCGCAGGTAGAGCACCGGGACATCCTCGGTTTTGGCGGCCAGCGCCGCGGCGCTAAGCTCATCCAGCCTGTCCTCCATATCCGCCCCGAAGTCGTCCCCCAGCTCCCCGCCGGTGACAGCGCCCTCCAGCAGTACCGCCAGGCTCCGGTAGATGTCCAGAAGTTCCCGGACGCTGTTCGCCCGGGGCAGCACCGCCACCTGGATATCCGCCTCCGCGAGGATATCCAGCGATTCACGGCTCAAATCCGCCTCGGAGACCACCAGCTCCGGCTCCAGGGCCAAAATGGCCTCCATATCCGGCTCCAGCGCCGTTCCGCAGTCGGGCAGCCTTGTGGCCGCCTCCGGGTAAGCCGTGTGCCGGGGCACCCCCGCCAGCCGCTCCTCCAGCCCCAGGTCGTACAGCTTCTCGGTGAGGGAGGCGGCCAGGGACACCACGCTGCCGGGGCGCTCCGCCAGCGTGGCCCCGGCCACCGTAACCGGATATTCCGGATCCACCGGCTCCGCCTGGGAATCCTCCTCCCGGGCCCGGGAGGAGGATTCCCCCCTTCCAAAGGGCAGCTCCAGCCCCCCGCAGCCGGCGAATCCGGCGCTTATTGTTATCAGTATTAATACCGCAATCCATTTTTTCATCTTTATGAATCCCCCTTGCTCCATGCTTCCAGTGCCGCCCTTGCCAGCAGCTCCAGATCCTCGTACCGCTCCAGCCTTCCCGCCCGGCGGCGAAGCTCCGCCGCGCCCCGCCAACCCTTGAAATAATGGGCTGCGTGGGTGCGCGCCTCCCGCATTCCCCGGCGCTCTCCCTTGTACCCGCAGGCCAGGCGGATGTGCGCCAGCATGATGGCCATCTTCTCCTCCGGGTCAGGCTCGGGCAGCCGCTCCCCCCTTTGGAAATAGGCGTCCAGCTGCCGGAACAGCCAGGGCGCTCCCAGCGCCCCCCTGCCTATCATCACCAGGTCGCAGCCTGTCTCCCCGTACATCCTCTCCGCGCTCTCCAGACTGTTTACGTCCCCGTTGCCGATCACCGGGATGGACACCGCCCTTTTCACGGCTCTGATAATATCCAGATCCACCGGCGGCGCGTACATCTGCGACCGGGTGCGTCCGTGGACGGTCACTGCCGCCGCCCCCATCCTTTCCGCCAGCACCGCCGCCTCCACGGCGTTTACGCTCCCCTCGTCCCAGCCCTTCCGGATTTTCACCGTTACCGGCACGGTCACCGCCCGGTTCACCGCCTCCACAATCCTCCCGGCCAGGGGCAGGTTCTTCATAAGCGCGCTGCCGCTGCCTCCCCCCGCGATTTTCGGCGCGGGACAGCCCATGTTGATGTCCAGCGTGTCGGGCTTATACTCCATGGCCAGTTTTCCCCCGGCCGCCATGGTGTCCGGCTCATCCCCAAACAGCTGGATGCCGCAGGGCCGCTCCCGGTCGCTGATGTGCAGCAGCTCCGCCGTCTTGGCCGAGCCATATTGCAGCCCCTTGGAGCTTGCCATCTCCCCCACCGCGTAACAGGCCCCCTGGGCCACGCAGGTTTCCCGGAACGCCCGGTCTCCCACCCCGGCCATAGGGGCCAGCGCGGCGGTTTTCGGCAATTCTATGGTTCCCAGCTTCATAATTCCTTGTCCACCTTCTGGTTGAGTATCCTACAAAGAAAAAGTTTAGCAAATTATTCGCAACTTTACAATGGTTTATGGTATACTATGGATTGAAAAGAGAGGGAATGGAACATGAAGCTTTTGGCAGTGGATGGAAACAGCATCTTAAACCGCGCTTATTACGGCATCAAGCTGCTGTCCACCAAGGACGGCATGTACACCAATGGAATTTACGGTTTTCTGACCATATTGCTCCGCATGGAGCAGGATGTGGAGCCGGACGGCGTGGTGATTACCTTTGATAGGAAGGAACCCACCTTCCGGCACAAAAAATACGACGGCTACAAAGCCCAGCGCAAGGGGATGCCTGATGAGCTGGCCCAGCAGATGGCGCCCCTCAAGGAGCTTTTAGGCTGCCTGGGTTATCCCATCGTGGAGCTGGCGGGCTTTGAGGCCGACGACCTGCTGGGCACCCTGGCCCGGGGCGCGGAGGAGGGCGGAAACCTCTGCGTCATCGCCACCGGCGACCGGGACAGCTTCCAGCTGATAGACGGGCATACCACCGTCCGGCTGGCCTCCACCAAGGGGGGCCGCCCCCAGGCCGAAATCTGGGACGAGGCCGCCATCCGCGAAAAATACGGCCTTGCTCCCATCCAACTCATTGAGGTAAAGGCCCTTATGGGTGACAGCTCGGACAATGTGCCCGGCGTGGCGGGGATCGGTGAAAAAACCGCCCTCTCCCTCATCCAGAAGTACAAGGACTTATCACATATATACGACAACCTGGAAGCCCTGGACATCCGGGACAGCCTCCGGGCCAAGCTGCGCACCGACAAGGAGCTGGCCCTCCTCAGCCGCGAGCTGGTGACCATCGACCGCCATGCGCCCATAGACGCCGACGCCGGGCATTACCTCCGCCGCCCCATGGACGGCCCCGCCGCCTATTCCCTTATGGCAAGGCTGGAGCTGTTCAGCCTGATGGATCGCTTCGGCGCAAAGCCGGACACACCCGGCCCGGCAACCGGCGATGTTGTTGAGCCGGGCGCGTTGGATATCTTCTGCGAGGCCCCCATCGACCAGTGGATCGGCGGACTGAAGCAGGCGGATTTCCTCTGCGAATTTTCCGGCGATATCCCCGCCGCCCTCTGCGTCCGGGGGGAGGACGCCCTCTATCTCTACGACGCAACCGCCCCGGATGTGACCGCCGCCCTCCTGCAAAGCCCCCTTCCCAAGAGAACCAGCCATGCGAAGCAGCTCCACCGCTTTGCCCTCAGCCGGGGGGTTCCGGTGCAGAGCCTTGTGTTTGACGCGGAGATTGCCGGGTACATCCTCAGCCCCACCGGCAGCGACTACAGCGTTTCCCGCCTGGCGGGGGAGTACGCGATTCCCGCCCAGCAGATCGCGCCCTTCCTGGGCGAGCTTGGCGACCTGCTCCAGGACTGCGCCTGCCTTACCGGGCTGGCCGATACGCTGACCGGAAAGCTGGAGGAAAACGGGCAGCTGTCCCTGTTCCGGGACATTGAGCTTCCCCTGGCCCAGGTGCTGGCCTCCATGGAGGTGCTGGGCTTTGAGGTGGACGCCGGAGGCCTTGCCGCCTACGGCGAAAGGCTGGATGTGGAAATCGCCCGGCACCAGGAGGAGATCTACCGGCTGGCGGGGGAGGAATTTAACATTAATTCCCCCAAGCAGCTGGGGGGAATCCTGTTTGAAAAATTAGGGCTCCCCGCAAAAAAGAAAACAAAAACCGGCTACTCCACCAACGCCGACGTGCTGGAATCCCTTCTGGGCAAGCACGATATCATCCAGCATATCATGGATTACCGGCAGGAGGCCAAACTCAAATCCACCTATGTGGACGGCCTGCTGGCCCAGATCAGCCCCGACGGCCGTATTCACACCACCTTCCAGCAGACGCTTACCCGTACCGGCCGCATATCCTCCACCGAGCCCAACCTCCAGAACATCCCCATCCGCACGGCGCTGGGCAGCGAGCTCCGCCGCTTCTTCCGGGCGGGGGAGGGGTATACCCTCCTGGACGCCGATTACTCCCAGATTGAGCTCCGGGTGCTGGCCCATATCGCCGGGGATGAAAACATGATCGCCGCCTTTGCCTCGGGGGAGGATATCCACCGGAACACCGCCGCCCAGGTTTTCGATCTTCCCCCCCAGATGGTGACCAACACCATGCGCTCCAGGGCCAAGGCCGTCAACTTTGGCATTGTCTATGGCATCGGGGCCTTCTCCCTCTCCCAGGATATCGGCGTCAGCGTGGCCGAAGCCGACCGATATATCAAAAGCTACCTGGCTACCTACAGCGGTGTGCGCAGGTATATGGAGGACACCATCGCCTACGGCACGGAACACGGCTATGTGGCCACCATGTTCCAGCGCCGCCGCTATCTCCCCGAGCTTGCCTCCTCCAACCGGGCCATGCGGGAGTTTGGCAAGCGGGTGGCCATGAATACGCCCATCCAGGGAGCCGCCGCCGACATTATTAAAATCGCTATGGTTCGCGTCTACCAGCGCCTGAAAAAGGAAAAGCTGGCGGCGCGCCTCATCCTGCAAATCCACGATGAGCTGATTCTGGAATGCCCCCCCGGGGAGGTGGAAGCCGCCACCGCCCTCCTCCGGGAGGAAATGGAGCAGGCGGCCACCCTCCGCGTTCCCCTTATTGCCGACGTGGGCCAGGGAGCAAACTGGCTGGAATCCAAGTGACATCCCATTCCGTTCCCGTTCATTCACCGGGTACAGCATATTAATATCCCCCGGTGTAAATACATAAACAATTAACTTAAGAAATAAGGAGCCAGCGAAAGATGGATACAACCCCCGAACCCCAAATACGGATATCCCCCATGACCATGGACACGGTGGAGGCCGTCGCCCTGCTGGAAAGCCGGTGCATCTCGCCCCCCTGGAGCCTGGACGCCTTGGTGGAGGAGCTGTCCAACCCCATCGCCGTTTACTACACCGCCACCCTGGACGGGAGGCTGGTGGGCTATATCGGCATGCATCATATTGTGGATGAGGGCTGCATAAACAATGTGGCCGTAGAGCCGGACTGCCGCCGGAACGGGGTGGCCACCCTGCTGCTGGGCGCGCTCACCTCCTACGCCAAGGCCCACGGCCTGCGAACCCTTACCCTGGAGGTGCGCGCGTCCAACGATCCGGCCATCGCCCTCTACAGCGGCTTTGGCTTTGCCCGGGTCGGGCTGCGCCGGGGATACTACGCCCTGCCCACCGAGGATGCCCTCCTCATGACGCTGGAGATGTAGCCGCGTAGCGGCGCGTTAGCGACGCATATTTAATTAAAAACCGCTTGTCGACTTTTTAATTGAGTATTAGTATAATCTCCGGCATAAAGGAAACTCCGCCTGCAATCGCAAGCGGAGTTTCCTTTTTCTGCTGTATTAATTACCTGCGGGCCAACGCCCCGTTTGAAATAACGATGTCCCCGCCCAGGGAGGTGTTAAACCGGATATAACCGTTGGCGTCCATGGAATAGTTGGGCGCTGTAATGCGGTTGTAGGAATTGGTGGTTTTATTGAAGGCATAGAAATTCAGGCTGTTGACATTATGGCCGGACAGGTTCACCTTGGCGGTAACCCGCACATTCATGCCATAGCTCCCCTGCTGCCCCAGTGATACAACCGCAATCCTGTTGGTAAAGAATTTTTCAAACCTGGTCTTGGTGGCCCCGGTGCGGCTGCTGTCCACATAAACCCCCAACTGGGTATCCTTTGTGGCGTTTGCCGGGTTAAAGACCAGCCGGCCAACCACCGCGTTGCCGCTCATGGTATCGGCCATCAGGTTCAGGGTGAGGCCCCCGGAGGCGTTTTTCATTGCCGTAAGCGCGGCTGTGGAAATGCTGGAGACATTGCTCACCTTAACGGTAGCGGTGGACGCGCCGCTGGCTTTCGCCGTCTTTACAGCGGCGGCTGTCTTGGTTTTTGCCTCATCAGCGGTAATGCTTCCCGACACGCTGGGGGTACTTGTGCCGGAACTCGTGGAACTGCTGGAGCTGGAGCTGCTGGAGGAAGAACTGGAGACAGCCCCTCCGCCCATATCAATCTTCTTCTCGGATAAATAATATTTATTGGAGTAGGGAATCATGTCGTTGGACGAGCCTAGGTATTTGCCCTGTGCGTTGTAAACATGGTAATCGTCATAGCCCTCCAGGGAAACAATATTGCCCGAATTATTCAGGCCTATGGTTTCCAGCACGAGGATTCTTTTGATGCTGTCATACTGCGTGAGCACCTTGTCGTCGCTTGCGGTAATTTCCTCCTTGCCGGTGCCATAGTATTTTTGCTTATTGTAGACGCGGGTGCGTATCAGGATGCCGTCGCCGATATTAATCTCCAGATCGCGGATATAGGCGGACGGGACGAGCACCTTGCCGCCGGAAATATCCACATAATCATCTCCGTCACCAACGGCTTCCTCTTTGTTTGCGATGGTGCCGTCCATATTCAGCCGGGTATCGGCCACCCGGTTGCCGTTATAGGCCAGGTAAATGCTGCCGCTGAAATTCTTTGAGCTGGTGCTGACAAAGGATTCCACAAACTCCACCTTTATGTAGGCCGTTTTCTTGTTGTCTGTTACGGGAAACTCCTTGGTAGCAAAAGAGATTTTGGGGATGATGCTGCTGTCAATGTTGGAGCTGCGCACGGTGACCTTCCCGGCGCTCAGCTGGGAGGTGGTAACAGGATCGTTGGCGGCGCCCTTGGTGCCGTCCGACCACTCGAACATATTGGCGGTGAGCGGAAATTCCAGAACCTGCCCCGCTTGGATATCACTGAGATCGTAGGTTCTGTTGGTTTCTATGGCGCCAATGACGCCGGTAATCTTGCCGGTGGCCGCCGCGCCCATCGTGGTCATGCCAAAAACCATGGCAGCCGCAAGCACAAGCGCAAATAACTTTTTCATTATAAGAACACTCCTTTTTACATGGTTTGTTTTTTCCAATCTGCCTCCTTCTATTATAACGCTATAAGGCGGAAATGTCCAGCGGCAAGCTCCCGGACAGCATGCCGTTTTATGCCTTTATTTGTAAAATTTCGGTAAAAATATCGTATTGTTATCCAAAGAAAATATTTTCGCCCTGTTTGCATAAAATCAGTACGGCGGGGATTGGGTGTCCTGGGCATTCCCCCCGCGAGCTTGTTTTTCCGGCGGAATCTGTTATACTGGGTTAGGGGCGACTGTATGATTTATATAACAGGTGATATGCACGGTGATCTTCCGCGTTTCAAAAGCAAGGAGATGCGCAAGCTGCGCAAAAATGATTACTTAATCGTATGCGGTGATTTTGGCTTTGTATGGGATGGCTCTGATAAAGAAAGGAAATTGCTGAAATGGATCGGTAAGCGCAGGTATCATGTACTCTTTGTGGAGGGTACCCATGATAATCTGGATTTGCTTTATGAGTATCCCCAGACCGAATGGCAGGGGGGCATGGTTCGGGAGATATCGGGCAAGCTGCGGCTTCTGTGCCGGGGAAGCGTATTTCAGCTGGAGGGGCTGTGTTTATTCACCTTTGGCGGCGGTTCCAGCGAGGACGCGGATATCCGCCGGGAAGCCCGTACATGGTGGAGCAGGGAGCTGCCCACCCAGGAGGAGGTGGCAGCCGCTTGGGAAAACCTGCGCCTCCACAACTGCCGGGTGGATTACATTATCACCCATCAGGGCAGCGGACGCGCGCGCCAATGCCTTTCCATTATTGAGCACGGCACCAGTATTCTGGATACCTTCCTTGATGAGGTTCGGGCTACCTGCAAGCATAAGCGGTGGTTTTTTGGCGGTGCGCACCTAGATAAATTCCTTCCGCCGTCTGAAGTCGCGCTTTTCCGCAAGGTAATCCCCATTATTCAAGAAAAAATTTCTTTATAAAACCGGTTGACAATGTTAGGAAACTATAGTATAATAAAACCCGTCGCGAAAGTGGAAACTGCCCATTCTCGCACTATGGGAGCATAGCTCAGCTGGGAGAGCATCTGCCTTACAAGCAGAGGGTCACAGGTTCGAGCCCTGTTGTTCCCACCATGTTGGCCAGCGGATGTATGCGCTTTAGTATCGTCTGTGTACACTCCGTTTGGCTTTGTACGGCCCGGTAGTTCAGTTGGTTAGAACGCTAGCCTGTCACGCTAGAGGTCGAGGGTTCGAGTCCCTTCCGGGTCGCCACAATTGCCTCTGTAGCTCAGTCGGTAGAGCAGTGGACTGAAAATCCACGTGTCGCTGGTTCGATTCCGGCCGGAGGCACCAGGCGTCTGTCTCACGGGCGCAATTTGCGGGTTTAGCTCATCTGGTAGAGCGCCACCTTGCCAAGGTGGAGGTAGCGAGTTCGAGCCTCGTAACCCGCTCCATAGGGAAACCGTATAAACGTGATGTTTATACGGTTTTTTCTTTTATCCAACTTCTATTTCTGCCGTTCGTGTCCAATTGTGTCCAGTAATTATTTAAAGTTGAGTTTCTTCACATTGTTCTTCAGGTCGTCCACGTCGACCTCGGTATATATCTCTGTGGTCTTGAGCGTGGCATGTCCCAGCAGGGTTTGGATAGCCCTGATGTCGGCGCCGGAACGGAGCATATAGGTTGCAAAAGTATGCCGGCACTTATGCGGTGACATGTATGGTATGGTATCAATCTTCTCGCTTTCCAGATAAGAGTTTAAATCCGAGAAGAAATGCTTATATAAGCGTTCATATGTCCGGTGGGTATGGTGCTGGCCGCCTTCCCTGCAAATGACGTACAGACCGGTATGTGACAGGACTGAAAGGTGCTTCTCTAAAGCTTCATCATAGGTTACGATACGGTCGCGCTTGGTCTTTGTCAGATCCTTGACTGTTTCACCCTTCTCCCCTTTGGTAATCGTCCTGTGGATGTGAAGAGTCTTTGTATCAGTATCCACATCCGCCCACATGAGGGAAAGGAACTCGCCGATCCGCAGGCCGGTATACAGCAGGAATGCTATGTGAGCACCATATTCGTGCTTATCTAAGAAATCCACGATATGGGCGATCTGCGTCCGGCTGAAAGCTTTGATCCGCCGGGGAGCCTTTTCCGGCAACGATACATTGGCGGCCGGGTTCTTCTTGCAAAGCGAGTTATCTATCGCCGTGTCAAAGATGCCGTTAAGGCAAATCATGATATTGCCTTTTGCGGAGCGTGACAGTTCTTTGTCGTACCGATTCCGGGCGTCGGCATACAGCTTGGCAATGTGAGCCGGCCGTACCTCTGATAACCTAGTCTCTCCGATCGCGGAGGTTATGTGCTTCTCGACATACATCTTGTAATCTTTGTAGGTACTGTAGGACACTTTCGGTTTGCAGTAAACCTCAAGCCAATGCGTTGCCCACTCTTTGACTGTTTTCACCTTTTCGATAGGTACTTTATTATCAGACTTCAGCCACTCCTTGTGGGCTGTTCTGCAGGCCGTGGGGGATGATGCGGTAAAGGATTTGCGAACCGTTACGCCGTCGATCTCGTCAACTGTGCGCAACCGGTAGCTTCCGCTGGGGAGCTTGGTGATGGTACCCTCCCCGTTTGCTTTTCTTTTGCTCATAAAAATAATGCCTCCTTATGCCCATTGCAAAACCTCGTAAAAATGGGTATAATGAGGTTGCAATAAGTGGATTTTTGACATGAGTTCACTTTGCTTTTAGCCGCTTACCGGATGGCCGTCTGGTGGGCGGTTTTTATTAACTTAGTAAATCAGCCTCAAATTTACTTTTGTTTGCTCTTGTGGCATCGATCAGTTCTTGCACTTCTTTAAAAGGTACGACGAAACTACGGTTTCCAAAAGTTAACGATAGAGTTGCTCCTTGATCGTCACTTGTGAATTGCACAATATAATTTCTAGTAGTGAGAGCCATTTTATCTAGGTCAGCAACGGTGCCGCCTATCTCTCGCAAATAGTGTTTGTTTTAGCATTCGGTGCTTTTATTATTTTGCCCATGCCATGTTCACTTTCTAACTATCTTTCCCCGCGCCGGTTAAATTTTTTATTGATAAATTCCCATCTCTAACAACTTGGAATCAAGATTAATTTTCGGCACGTTTAAGCATTCTGCCAACTGCCAATCGGTTAGTGCCCGGTCATTATATAATGGAGGTACAGCATACAGTAGCTGACAAGCGAACCTGTCCGCTTCATATTCGTATTTGCTGGCAACTTCATATGTACTGCTATCCATGAAGATACGGTTAATCCCACGGTGGCGGATATGATGCCCAAGTTCATGTCCACATATGAATTCTGATACATACTCAGGAAGATTATCTGCAATGTAAATAAAGCTAACCCCATCCTCGCGTTGGCAAAGGCCGCGCAAATCAACAAATGGCACGTAAATTACATGTACACCTAAATTGTCACATATGGTGAAGGGATTCCGGGTTTGATGCTCTATCGCAATATTGAGGGCAAGTCTATCGATCTCGTTCTTCCTCATTTGCCATTCTCTTTTCTTTGTTGATCTTCCGTGCCATTTCCACCCCTATCGTCAAAGCATTCCGCAATGTCTCCATTGCTTCCGGAGACATGGGGTTTCCATCAAGCATGAGTGTCTGTTCAGATTCCATACCGGCCAAAATCTCGTCGACGCGCTCCTCAACCGACAATGCCTCCGCTTTTGCGGGGGCTTCTTTTTTTTGCTCTGATCCTCCATGTTGCTCTACTGGCACCCATTCACCTGTTTTTTTGTTAAACACCTCCACATTGCTTGGATAATGCCGTTCAAATAAATAGTCTGTGCTGACATCAAAATAAGCAGCAATCTTTGCGATAACATCAGCACTAGGTGTCGCGTTAGTGTTCTTCCATTTTGCTGCAAGGGAACGGCTCAACCCCATATCTAAGCAAGCTTTACTAGGGGTTACCTTCTTTTGTGTACAAAGGTCGTAGAATAAATCATAAAACACAAAAATCACTCCGTATTTTTGTGCAACACATAAAATATTACCAAATTCACCAAAACCCCTTGAAATGATTACGTTGGTAATATATAATGCATTTACAAGGTGAATATCGTAATCTTTATGTGCTGCTGTATTTGGTAAGCACATTTATAATAGCACAAAAGATTACGATGTTCAACATTTTTTCTAAAAAGGAGGTGTCTTTTGTATGCTTGCACAATGGACGGGTGAAATCGTTGGCAAAATGCACATTCATGGCATAACAGCAATTGATTTAGCAAAAAAGCTTGGATGCAATCCCAAATATCTTAGTACTGTTCTTAACGGCAAACGGTGTCCCAAGAATGCTGAAAAGCAGTTTTCTTTGGCTCTCGATGAACTTATTGCGTCTCGTGAAAATGCTTCTCAGAAACAAACCAGCGCATAAAGCCCCAGCCTATCAGAAGGAGGTATCCCTGATGATCGTTGACAGGATAACAGTACACGAACTGGCACAGCAGCTTGGCAAAAGTCCGACGTGGGTCGTTGACGAGCTGCGCCGGGATTCCAAGCGCGAAGCAAAACAGTGGCCGTTTGCCACCTCCAAACAATCGAAAACCGGGCGCTGGAGCTATGTGATTATCCGTGCCCAGTTCCAACGGTGGAAAGCTGGGGACAGCCCAGCCGTTGATTATGAGCGCTTGGCGGATATGATTGCCGACCGCCTTGTGAAAAGATTGGGCCAGAAAGGAGCGTAATCACATATGCGCCACTACATAATATCAGCCCTCGGATATGTCGTGATCGTCCTCCTTATCGCAGGGTACATCATTACCGCAGTCAAGATCGACGCGCTCCGGGAGGATACCCGCCGGCTCCGGGAGGAGGCCGCGGCCATTCAGTCCGAGCGAGAGGAACTGCTGGAGCGAGCGGGCTACGTCATCTGTATCCGGGAACCCTAATTGTAAATCTTATTTGGAGGTTCCACCATGAACGATGATTTGGACTACAATGAGTTGGCTGATAAGCTCCAGCCTTTCCTAAAATCTATCCCCAAGGATATGGAGCGGGGCAAGAATTATGAGTGGGAGTGCCCGCTGTGTGGAGGTACCGTCCACGGCGGCCGGTCACCCAACAATGGTCACCTGCATGCTCATTGTGACAGCTGCGATATCGGGATTATGCAGTAGAGGGGAGGACATCATGACTTGCACGAGCACGGCAAAGATCGATACGTGGATAGCAGATCCAAATACAGATAGTTATTTGCTTCCGGAACACATGGCGCGGAGCACCAACGCTAAAGACGTCGAATGCCTCAAGGTTGCCTTGCGAATGGCTATGCAAAACTTCCTGACTGCCGATCAGCGCGCACTTTTGCGTATGAGGTATTGGCAAGGGTTAAGTAAAACAGAAATTGCCACCCATATTGGCGTTACACCCTCTGCCGTATGCAAGCGGTTAAAAGTGGCTGAAAGCTTATTGCGTGAATATATCACCTTTGCGTTGAAAGTTCACAAAACGGTTGAGGGAACTTTGACACAAATAAAGGGGGGTCAATAAAGTGATCCACAACACCATCAGCACTACTTATGGTTCTGCCCGAAGACAAAGGGCGCTTCCATTATTATCGGTACATTTGGGGAATCAGGTAGGAGCGTGCGGTCAAGACTGTAAATCCTGCAAAATTGATACTTGCCGCGACCGCTGTGAATTGTTCTCAATTTACCGAACAGAAGATGGAGGGCTGGTTGCCAATGCCCGTTAAGACAAAAGAAATTCGCCCTGGTGACGGCAATCACCAAAGGCGGAAACGGTTAAAAGTAAAAGATAGGAGGTGTCCATTAAACAATGGCCCAAAACGTAATGGAGCGCATGGCCGCCAACAATACGGAATATAAAATTGCGGTCTTTAAGCAAAAGCAGAGCCTACCCTATGAGGGCAAAGTCGTTCATGCGGAGATACGGGCGCGCGAATTTTACGACAAAGTAACTGCGTCGGGCAAGAATGTCCACATCTCCGTGGGCGGCCTCGACAGCATCACCTTGCTTCTGTTCCTACGCTCCATCAGGATCAACGTGCCGGCCGTGTCGGTGTCCTCCCTGGAGGACAAGAGCATCCAGGCCATACATAAGCAGCTCGGGGTGATCCCTTTGCAGCCCCTCAAAAGCAAGGTAGATGTGCTCCGGGAATTCGGTTACCCCGTCCTCAGCAAGGAAACAGCCGGCAAGATCGCGTTGCTACAGAACCCCACCGCCGACAACGCCACCGTGCGCCACGCTATTATGACCGGTGAGACGGGGAAATACGGCGGCAACCGCAAAGGCACCCGCATGAAAATGTCGCAAAAATGGCTGGAAAAGTTCGGCGGGCCCGAGAACGAAAAATACGGCACCAGCTACCAGACCTGCCCATTCAAAGTGTCGGACCGGTGCTGCTATTACCTCAAAGAGCGGCCTTGCGACATTTATGCGCGAGACCACAAAAGCTACCCTTACCTTGGCCTTATGGCGTCCGAGCACGGCCGTCGGGAAAAGTCCCTTATGATCAACGGCTGCAATCTTTACGGCAAAACTACCCGCAGCGCCCCGTTCGCAATATTCAACCGACAGGATCTCCTGCAGCTCGCTCTCGATCTTAATGCGCCGGTACCCGAAATCTATGGCACCATCGAACGCAAAGAGGACGGTACCCTGTACACCACCAAAGCCCAGCGCACCGGCTGCTCCATGTGCGGCTTCGGGATCCACCTGGAAAAACGTCCCCACCGTTTCGACCGGCTCCGGGATCAGAATCCCAGCGAATGGGAATTCTGGATGTACAAGCAAGGCTGGGGCGATGTGCTGACCTATATCGGCGTGGGCTGGGAAGAGACACCGCAGGAGACCATCGCCGGGATCATCGCCCAGGTCAACGCCGAAAACCTGTCAACCGTGAAAAAGGCCGCCGCCCGTGTGATCACCTTGCTCAACCGACACATGATCGACCTGGAGTATTTTCTCTCCTGCCCGGCACCAGACCTGGCGCATGGCGTCTACAATGAGGTGCAGCAACGTATCCGGGCAAAAAAGCAACCGCCCCGGAAGTTGGCGCTTCCAAAGGCGGCAGATGAATAATAACTTTATTTCAGTATATCCCGATAAAGGAGTTTTGTCAAATGGGTATTCGCGCAAGGGGTTGTGATAAAGCCAGAGTTATACAGGTTGTTGAGACAGAGGCGATCGTAGGTATGGGAACCAACGAGGATCCCGTTCGTACCGTCCGCCAATATTGGGATTTCAATGGCAATTTGCTGGCAGAGAGGGATCAAACGAAATGCTGTTCCCAAGGGAGGATAGTACATAATGCTCAGTCTACAAGACCAGGCCGCCCATGACCGGTGGGAGCGCCTATATCAGGATCCCGATTATGACATGGCGCTACACCGCTACCGGAAACCCGCACGCTGTTCAGCCTGTGGCAGCATCGAAAACAATGGTGAGCGGTGCAGCTGGTGTCGCAACGAACTGGAGGTGTCGTGATGGCCGATAAAGAAGCATCTTTCCGCGAAGGAAATTCCGAACTTTCTTTCGGCTGGGATACTGGACACATGCGAATCTGCTTAGAAGAATTTCTACCGACCAATCCGCATAAACTCAATCTCTTTTCAAAAGCGCTTAACGACAACGTCGGACATACGCCATTCGGGTATCCATCCGCCGGACGCCTTGTACTCGACTACATAGACGTCGCGATTACCGAAGCTGAGGAATCAATTATTGATCAAAAAGCCCTGTTTTCTAAAGCCGCAGAAGCCGCCCACCTAAAAATATTAGATTATGACAAACTGTGCGAATTCTTCGGCGGCGACAAAAAGCTTACTGATGCACTCTCCAAACATGCGGGGCCCCTAAAACAGAAATTGACTGATGTTTCGAGAAGGCTAAAAGCTTCTCAAAAGAAACTGGCTGCCGCGCAGAAAGGGAAAGGCCCCTCATGGTACATAAAAGATGGAAGCCCTCCATGGTACATATCTGAATTGCAATATGTCATTTCCGAGCACGAGCGGCAGATAGGCGAAATCCAGACAGAGTATTTACCTTGGAAAACGATGCTCAGCACCCACAAAAAAATTTGTGACAGCCTTGCGAAAGCCGGCCAACTAACACGCAATAAAGACTTTTTGTCTAAAAAACTGAAAGAGGTGCAAATCTATGAAACTCAAATTCCGACTCAAGAATGAAACAAAAACCTGCTACCGCTTCGAAGCAGGCGGACACACCGACATGATCACGCTTTACCTGAAAAAGACGCAGGTGGATGAGGCGGGGATCGACCCCAACGCAGGTATTACTGTCACCGTAGAACAAACTAAGGAGGATTAGAAAATGAGCCAAATTACCCTGACCGTCGTCCACACCCTTGACCCGGTTTCACTCGAAGCCCTGCGCGGATTGTTCGCGCCGGTAACGATGATCAGCACCCCGACAGAGCTCCCTGCTCCCGTGCAGCCGCCTTGTGTTCCCGCTCCGGCTGCACCTCCGGCAGAGGTAGCGCCGCCGGCATACACCGCACCTGCGCCGCCGGCAGCACCTGTGCAGCCGCCTATGTACGCACAGCCCGCCGGTTCCGCACAACCTGCTACTGTCCCCACCACCGACCGTGCATACACCATTGACGATCTGGCCCGTGCCGGTGCCGCCCTGATGGATGCAGGGAAGGGAGCGGAAGCGGTAGCCGCCATGCAGCAGTTTGGCGTCCAGCGGATCACCGACCTTGCCGCGGAGCAGTATGCCCCGTTTGCGGGCGTCCTCCGTGGCCTGGGGGCAAAGATATGAGTCCTGAAGCACACGCGCTTCTCAGCGCATCAAGTTCCGGACGTTGGATGAACTGCCCCGGCTCCGTCCACCTGACCAAAGATATGGCGGATCAAACATCCGGATACGCGGAGGCGGGCCGGTTGGCCCACTCCATTGGGGAACTGAAGCTGCGTAAACGGTTTATTGCCGGAATGGGGCCGAAGAAGTACCAGGCCGCTCTGGATCAGCTGACAGCCTCGGAACACTTCGACCCTGAAATGCACCAGACCACCGACCAGTATGTGGAGTTCGTGGAGCTTCAGTATATGAGCTACCCTGAAAGACCGTATATGGTAGTGGAACAGAAGGTGGACTTCTCCTCCTTCGTTCCGGAGGGCTTCGGCACCGCCGACTGCATCCTGATCGGCAACGGCACCATGGACATTATCGACTACAAACACGGCAAGGGCGTCCCGGTGGACGCCGAAGACAATCCTCAAATGAAGTTGTATGCTTTGGGCGCGATCATGCACTACAAGGACTGGTATGAAATCGGCACCGTCCGGATGCACATTGTTCAACCGCGCGTGGGGGATCCTCTCAGCTTTGAAATGTCCCGCGACCAGCTGATTGAATGGGGAACCTTTACAGTCCGCCCTATCGCAAAAGAAGCTTTCGACGGCTCCGAAACCTTCAAGGCCGGGGCCTGGTGCTCCAGCTATTTCTGTAAAGCCCGGTATACCTGCAAGCATCGCAGCGAAACCTATACCACGCTGGAGGATTTTGGGTGCCAGTCGCCGCATTTACTGACCAACGACGAGATCGGCGGGATCCTCGTGGTGGCGGGCAATCTGAAAAAGTGGGCGTCCGACCTGGAGGAGTACAGCCTGGCCGCAATCCTTCGCGGTGAAAATATTCCTGGGTGGAAGGCTGTGGCTGGTCGCAGTGTCCGGGCATTTGACAATACCGACGCGGCATTCAACGATCTTTTGGAATCCGGTATCGAATATGACATGCTTTATGAACGCAAGCCGCTTACTTTGGCAGCGATAGAGAAAATGCTGGGCAAAAAAAGGTTTGCGGAGATCGCCGGCAATCATATTGTCACCCCGCTCGGCAAGCCTGCACTAGCACCGGAAACCGATAAACGCCCACCGTACAACACGGCGGAAGAGGACTTCAAGGAGGCCGCCAATGGGTGATATCGCTGATTTCTATATCGAAGGCATGACATCCGGCAGAAGTTATTGCGGATACGTTCACACACCAAAACAATACAAAAAGGAGAATAACACTATGGCAGCAAACAACCTGACCCACGTCGTCACCGGAAAGGTACGCTTTTCCTACATGCACGTATTCCAGCCCTATGCTCAGCAGCCCAACCAGGAAGCCAAATACAGCACGACGGTGCTAGTGCCTAAGAGCGATATGCAGACCAAGGCGCTGATCGACACCGCTATCGAGGCAGCGAAACAGGCCGGCGCTCCAAAATGGGGTGGCGCCATCCCGCCGGTGCTGGCGATCTGCATCCATGACGGAGATGGCCCCCGCCCTTCCGACGGCATGCCCTTCGGAGAGGAGTGCCGCGGACATTGGGTATTCACTGCCTCCAGCAAACAGCCGCCCAAGGTGGTTGACGCCCAGCTCCAGCCCATTATGGATCAGAACGATGTGTACAGCGGCTGTTATGGCCGTGTGTCTGTGGATTTCTTCCCCTATAACTCCAACGGCAAAAAAGGCGTTGGGTGCGGCCTGCAGAACGTTCAGAAGCTTGCCGACGGGGATCCTTTGGGCAACCGCACTTCGGCCGAGGACGATTTCGGCGGTGGCGCGTACGTACCTCCCCAGCCTAATTACGGCTATCAGCAGCCCCAGCAGATGCCCCCTGCAACCTACCAGCAGCCCCAGGCAGCGCCTCCGTCCTATCAGCAGCCTGCAGCGCCAGCGGTCAATCCTTTCGCCGTGCCTGGACAGAACGGCTATTTCGGGCAGTAATCCATGTACATGAATATCGACCTTGAAACCTTTTCCAGTGTCGATTTGAGATCCGCGGGACTGTACAAATACGTGCAGTCCCCCGATTTCCAAATTCTCTTGCTGGCGTATTCTTTAAATGGTGAGCCGGTGCAGGTCATTGATATGTCCGATGGCAGGGGTATACCGCCGGAAGTTGTCAGCCTGCTGATGAATTCCAGTATCACAAAACACGCTTACAACGCCCCCTTTGAGTGGTATTGCCTCAGCAAGTACATATCTAACACGCAGGAGCAGGCCAACAGATGGTTACCCCAATGGCGCTGTACCATGCTCCACGGGCTGTATTGTGGTTATCCCGCCGGACTTGCCGCTGTAGGCCGGGCGCTGCAGCTGCCGGACACAAAGCTGAAGCTTTCCACCGGTAATGCCCTGATCCGCACCTTCTGCATCCCCTGTAAGCCTACCGCGCGCAACGGACAGCGAACCCGGACGCTACCGCGCCATGAACCGGAAAAGTGGGAGCTATTCAAGCAATACAATATGCAGGATGTTGTTACCGAAATGGAGGTGGAGCGTCGGTTATCGCCCTGGCCCGTTCCGGATGATATACAAAAGCAGTGGGAACTCGACCAGATCATCAATGCCCGGGGCGTAGCCCTGGATCTCGACCTTGTATCGGGAGCCCTTTCCTGCAGCGGGCAGGCCACTGCGGAGCTAACCGAGGAGGCCATATCCCTGACCGGTCTGTCCAACCCAAACAGTGTTGCTCAACTAACCAAGTGGCTCCAGGATGAAACCAGCTCGGAGGTGGATAATCTCCAGAAAGCGACCGTCAAGGATCTGCTCGGCGGTAATCTGGAAAGCGACAAGGCCCGGCGGGTGCTGGAGGTCCGGCAGGAGCTAGGCAAAACCAGCACCAAAAAGTATAATGCCATGGCCGCGGCAGTTTGCTCCGATGGCCGGGTACGTGGGCTGCTTCAGTTCTATGGTGCCAACCGGACTGGGCGCTGGGCCGGCCGTCTCGTGCAGGTGCAAAATCTTCCCCGCACTCACCTGGACGCCCTGGAACTAGCCCGGGAATTGGTTAAAGGTGAAAAGCTGGACGCGCTGCGGATGATTTATGGCAGCATTCCGGATACCCTGTCCCACCTAATCCGCACAGCGTTTGTTCCATCAGAGGGCAACGTGTTCATTGACGCCGACTTTTCCGCCATCGAGGCGCGGGTGATCAGCTGGCTGGCGAAGGAACAATGGCGGCTGGATGTGTTCCGCACCCACGGCAAAATCTATGAGGCTTCCGCCGCCCAGATGTTTGGCGTGCCACTTGAAAACATCGTGAAGGGCAACCCGGAGTACGAGCTGCGGCAGCGCGGTAAGGTGGCGGAGCTGGCCCTCGGCTACCAGGGCGGCGTCAATGCCCTGACCACCATGGACATTGCCAATGTGCTGACCGAGGAAGAAAAGCCGGGCATTGTGCAGCGGTGGCGTCGTGCCAACCAGCGAATTGTGGATCTGTGGTATTCGGTACAGAATGCGGCAATCGCCGCCGTTAAGACTGGACAGCAGACAGGCACCCACGGGCTTTTATTCACTTTGGAAGGCGTCAGCGAGTTGGATTACTTCTTAACCATTACACTGCCCAGTGGACGCAAGCTCTTTTACTGCCGTCCGTTCCTCACCCCTGGACCATACGGCAATTCCCTGCAATACTATGGCGTCAACCAGACCAGCAAAAAGTGGGGCGTATTGGAAACCTACGGCGGCAAGCTGGTGGAGAACATTGTGCAGGCAATCGCCCGGGACTGTCTCGCGGAAGCGGTAACCCGGCTGGAGCAGGCGCATTACAGAGTAGTGTTCCATGTTCACGATGAGGTTGTGATCGATTCGCAGGCAAGCTCCTCCGCCTTGGATGAGGTCTGCAATATCATGAGCGCCCCAATGCCCTGGGCGTCGGATCTGCTGTTGGGTGCCGACGGCTGGATCGGCGAATTCTATACAAAGGAGTAGAGGATAATGGATAAACAGGATCTTGTCTCAAAGATGGGCTGTGATGATTTTAAGCGCATACCGGTTGTCAGCCGCAAGGATATGGAGAAGTTGCAGCATATGGCCGTGCCGATCGCGCGCTGGCTTGCTGATCACGGCCTATTCCACGGAGAGGTACACATAGACACCGGTGATGTGAAAGTCTCTTCCTATGAAGCGGGCGCTCGATTCACTGACGCGGAGCTATCGGAAATTTTTCAGGAGCCGGAAAATCACGCTTGATTGAGCTGTAGTTCTTACCAAACGCCGAGTTAGCGAAGAACGCTTCATACCGCTCTCGTGGAACCCCATAGTGCCTGTACCCTGTGCCATTTTTCATCCAAATCTCAAATACATTGTCTTCCCAGCCCACAGCATCAATGAAATTAAATAGTATCCCGATCATTTTCATGCCCGCCTTGTCACCCCCTCCCTGCCAGCTTTTTTAAAGAAGTGGTCAAAACTATTTTGCCATATTAATAACGGATACCAACAAAGATATACCGGATATGATTAAAGCGCATAGTGCCACCAGAGACGAAAAATAATTTATGAGAAAGTCTCTGTCTGTCTCTTTGTCAATCAAGATATACAGTTTACCGAGCTTTTTAATAAGAATGCAGACCATGACAATCGTAATTACCAATATAGCCAAAAGTGACCACATGTTAGTGGAGTAACCGTCAACAAATCCGCCACTCGCGGCGACCGCCCATATCAAAGCTATTACTCCCACAATACACAACAGACAAACCAGAACTAAAATACCAATAATTGCACTTAACACAGTAGTAACCATACTCCGTGTATGTACAAGCGTCTTTTCCCTCTGTTCTTTCATTTTTTGTTCTTGCTCAACATTTACAAGCAGGTCGAATTCGCCTGCGTATGTGTAACTATCGGTATTTTCCGCTTCCCCCGGCGGGAACGTGAACACATGAAATTTTCTTTTATCCATCTATTTCCCCTCCATTTTTATCATGATACCCCAAAAACTCTCAACATTCAACAGCAAAGGAGTCCCCTATGCTGCAAAACGATAGAACAATCAAAATAAGCGCCGCAAGCAGCCGCTACGCCGTCCGCTGGCCGGCGCAGGAATACTCCCTGCAGGAGTTCTATGCAAGACTGTCCGTGCCAACCAGGAGCAGCGAAACGCGCGCGGCCTACCTTGCGATGAAAAAGCGCCAGCAGGATGACCTCAAGGATGTCGGCGGCTTTGTCGGCGGCGTTCTTAATAATGGTATTCGTAAAGCTGGCAATGTCGCTGGCCGCGACCTGATCACACTGGACATTGACCGCGTGGCCGCCGGCGGCACCGGTGACGTCCTGCGCCGGCTCTCCGGACTGACTTGCGGGTGGGCGGCATATTCCACCCGCAAGCACGGCCCGGAGGCCCCCAGGCTGCGCGCAATCATCCCGATAGACAGAACCCTTACCTCTGACGAATACGAGCCTGCTGCCCGGAAATTGGCTTCTCTGATTGACCCCACGATGGGGCTGTTCGACCCGACCACCTTCCAGGCCGTGCGCCTGATGTACTGGCCGAGCTGCTGCAGCGACGCCGAATACATATTTGAATTTGAAGATAAGCCTCTGCTGTCCGCCGACGGTCTGCTCGGCATGTATACCGATTGGAAGAATACCGTAGAATGGCCACAGGTTCCCGGCGCGGCGGAAGCCCTGCACCAGGCAGCGGAGAAAGCTGAGGATCCTACCGCCAAGCGTGGCGTTGTGGGCGCATTCTGCCGCGTATATGATGTCTATTCCGCAATAGAAACCTTCCTGCCGGGCATCTATGAGGCTGTGGACAATGCCGACAGCCGGTACTCCTTTGTTGGCGGCAGCACTACCGGCGGCGCGGTGGTTTACCAGGAAGGCAAATTCCTGTATTCCCACCATGCTACGGATCCCGCCGGTGGGCGTCTTTGTAATGCTTTCGACCTGGTGCGCCTCCATCGCTTTGGCGCCCAGGACGACGACGTAAAGCCCCAGACGCCGCCCAACAAGCTGCCCAGTTATGTGCTGATGTGCCAGCTGGCCATTGCGGACGATGAGGTCAGCGGCACACTTGACCAGGAACGTTTTGAAAAGGCTACGGCGGATTTTACCCTACCTGATAATGTTGAAGCCGAGGAAGATACGACGGACGACTGGAAACGGAAGTTGCTCCGAAACCCCAACACCGGCGCCTATGACAAGACGACTGACAATGTTCTGCTCATACTTGAAAATGACCGGTTCCTGAAGAACCGGATCCGGCTGGATGAATTCGCAAGCCGGGGCATGGCTGCCGGACCCTATCCCTGGGACGTACGTACGGGACGGCGTATTTGGCATGACAACGATGATTCCGGCGTGCGCTGGTATCTTGAAAAGGTGTATAGAATCACCGGAAAGGAAAAGATTATGGACGCTGTATCAATATGCGGCAAAAAGAACGCTTTCGACCCGGTGCGGGATTACCTCGTTTCCCTGGCGTGGGATGGGATTCCCCGGCTGGACACCCTCTTTATTGACTACCTGGGCGCGGCCGACAACCCATATACCCGCGCAGCCACCCGCAAAGCATTCGTGGCCGCCGTGGCCAGAGCGATGGTACCCGGTACCAAGTTTGATGTAATGACTATATTGACAGGCCCCCAGGGCATTGGCAAAAGCACCCTGCTGCGCAAAATGGGGAAACAGTGGTTCTCCGACAGTCTCAAGACCTTCGAGGGTAAAGAGGCCTGCGAGCTGGTACAAGGCGTTTGGATTGTCGAGGTAGGCGAACTGGAGGCCATGAACAAGAGTGAGATGGGGCGGGTTAAGCAGTTTCTCAGCCAGTGTGAAGACATCTTCCGGGCCGCCTACGGCCGCCGTACCGGGTGGTATCCGAGGCGCTGCGTGTTCTTCGGCACCTCCAACCAGGGGGAATACCTGCGAGACCGAACCGGGGGCCGCCGGTTCTGGCCGATAGACGTCGGCGTACATTCTCATAGCAAAAGCGTATTCCGAGATCTGGACGACGAAATTGACCAGCTGTGGGCGGAGGCCGTTATTCGCTGGAGGCTGGATGAACCGCTGTATTTAGCCGGAGAAGCAGAAGCCCTTGCCAAGGAGGCCCAGGAG
>Ga0153947_1000276_pt1 | contig 24745 bp, 20 predicted proteins | sample TSNJ031MetaG_FD_104697 | JGI IMG/M metagenome (GOLD analysis project Ga0153947, IMG submission 104697) | Attine ant fungus gardens microbial communities from New Jersey, USA - TSNJ031 MetaG | ecosystem: Host-associated > Fungi > Mycelium > Unclassified | place: USA: New Jersey, Wharton State... | reverse complement strand
ATCATTTGGATGTTTATATTAGATAAACTAATTTTATGAAATCAAAGGACCGGCTTCTGTCGTAAACAGGAGCCGGTCTCTCATTATCATGGCAGCGGGTCAAAACGATACTCGCAATCCGCTCTGCTACTTGAGATGTTAAATACGCGCTACCCCACTATCTTTTGCGGCCCTTGCCACTGCTTCTGCAACAGCGGCAGCCACTTTTTTATCCAGCGCACTGGGGATAATATAGTCAGCATTCAATTGATCATCACTTACGAAGGATGCAATCGCTCTCGCTGCTGCAATCTTCATTTCATCATTGATATCCTTCGCCCGCACATCTAAAGCACCACGGAAAATTCCCGGGAATGCCAGGACATTATTAATCTGATTAGGAAAATCACTTCTTCCGGTTCCTACAACTGCAGCTCCGGCCGCTTTCGCAAATTCCGGCATGATTTCCGGAACCGGATTTGCCATCGGGAAGAGAATCGGATCTTTATTCATGCTTTTCACCATATTCTCAGTTACACATCCCGGAGCGGATACACCGATAAATACATCGGCTCCCACCAGCATATCAGTAAGCGTTCCCTGCCTTTTATCCAGGTTCGTGATCTTCGCCATCTCTTCTTTCTCAACGTTTAAATTCTCACGCCCTTCATAAATAGCTCCATCACGATCACATAACACCACATTCTTCAGACCCATGGCAATTAGTAATTTGATGATCGCGATTCCGGCAGCGCCGGCACCGCTGGTGACTACTTTAATCTCTTCGATCTTCTTATTGGTTAGTTTTAGCGCATTGAACATCGCTGCCAGCGTAACAACTGCTGTTCCGTGCTGATCATCATGAAAAATCGGTATATCACATGTCCGCTTTAGCTTTTCTTCAATCTCAAAACATCTGGGAGCTGAAATGTCTTCCAGATTGATACCGCCAAAACTGCCCGCCAAAAGAGTTACGGTGTTGACAATATCATCTACTTCTTTAGAACGTAGACAAAGCGGAATTGCATCAACATCGCCAAAGGCTTTGAATAATGCGCATTTTCCTTCCATAACAGGCATACTTGCTTCCGGCCCGATATCTCCTAAGCCCAGAACTGCCGTTCCATCTGTAACTACCGCAACCAGATTTCCTCTTCTGGTCAGATCATAGCTTAAATCCACATCTTCCTGAATTGCCAGACAAGGTTCAGCAACTCCCGGCGTATAGGCAACCGATAAATCATCTTTCGTCTCCAGAGGTACATTCGTAATCACCTCAATCTTGCCTTTCCACTCGTGATGCTTCTTCATTGCTTCTTTTGCGTAGTCCATTTTTAATCTCCTTTCAAGCTCATATGTATTTATTTTTACCAATATCACTTGTTGTGTATTGGTACTTTTTCACACTTTGTTGTTAACCCTATCACAAAATAATCAATAATAAAAGTGTAACCTTAAAATTTCCCTAACTGCATCATAAATTACTCTCTGATAAACAACACCTGATGCTAATTGCAAAATATGTCTATATTTGTCAAACTGTGTCTCCCAAATAAAAAAAATCTGCATACTATAATATTGAGTCATTATAAATCATCATAAATTTCTTAGGAAGGAGAAATATTATGTCAAATTATAATTGTGATAATTTCATGAATTTTAACTGTTCGAAATCGTCTCAGAAATGCTGCGGTATCTTCGATTGTCCCTGCCCTAAAGGCGACACTGGATGTCCAGGGCCAACTGGTCCTCAGGGCGAGCGGGGTGATGTTGGACCACGTGGACCGATGGGACCAAGAGGTGAAAAAGGGGATCCGGGCTGCCGGGGACCGCAAGGACCGGCTGGACTACAAGGACCGACCGGACCACAAGGACCGACCGGATCACAAGGACCGACTGGACCACAAGGTGAAATAGGTTCTCAGGGACCGATGGGTCCAACCGGACCAAAGGGGGAGCAGGGTATTCAAGGGCCAACTGGTGATACCGGTGGTATCGGACCGTCTGGTGCTGCTGGGCCGACCGGTGATGCCGGACCGATTGGACCGACCGGTGATCCCGGCCCGATTGGACCGACCGGTGATCCCGGCCCGGCTGGCCTGGATGCTTTTGGAGGGTTGTTTAACAATTCAGAAGTGTCTTTTGACATTATAGCTGACGTACCGGCTGTCGCTCCAATGCCTTCTACTACCGATGCGAAGGGAGTATCCTATGCTGTCGGCAACAGCATTACGGTCGAAGAGGCAGGCAGTTATTATATCTCATATAGTATGTATGCAAGGTTCACCGCTCCCGCAACTTTGATTTTTGCAGTACGGTCAAACGAAACAAATATTGCTTCAGCCACAAACACTGTGACAGTAGCAGTTTCAGCGTATGGCGTAAATCATGTAGGAAATACTATTGCGCAGTTGCCGGCAGGCGCAGTTGTCGATATTGCTGTCACTTCATCCGTTGATCAAACAATGAGCTTTAACGATAGTTCATTGGTGACTTTGAATATTTTCAAGCTGAACTAGTATAAAAGATGATAGCTGCTCCGATTACTCGGAGCAGCTGATACCGGTATCTGGTCACCCAAACGATACCTGAATTAACATTATCCTCTTCTCTTCTGGCAGCTTTTACAATAATAAGTTCCTCTGCCGCCAACCATTTCTTTCGTCACTTCCCCACTGCATACCGGGCATTCCTTTTGTACATGCACCTGCAGCTGCACCTGAAACATACCTGAAACGCCATTGGCATCAAATGAATGTATCGTTGTCCCACCCTGATCAACGGCTTTATCCAAGACATTTTTCGATACTTCCACCAATTCCTCAACCCGTTTCTTACTGACCCGTTTTCCCGCTGTCTTAGGATGCATTCTCATCTCAAAGCAAATTTCATTCGCATATATGTTCCCGATCCCGGTCATAATGGTCTGATCTAAGAGCAGTGACTTCACCGGTAATCTGCTTTTATGTAATTTTGTATATATTTCCTTTGGATCTGCTTCCCATGGTTCCGGCCCCAGCTTACCGATCGGTAAATCCTGACGATAGTTATTTTTATTGGCTAATTCTAAACGGCCGAATTTACGTGTATCATGATAACGCAATTCCGTACCATCATTAAAATGAAACGTAACGTGTTCATGCTTATTGAGAGACTGTTGCCTTTCAACAATATTATACTTTCCTTCCATACGCAAATGAGAAATAAATGCATCGTTATCCAGTATAAAGATCAAATATTTCCCCACTCTGTCAATATCACGGATGGTCTGACCGGTTAATGCCCCGATAAATGTTTCTGTATCCCCTTCTACGATTTTATCGTAGTGGACGTGGATTTCTTTAATCTCTTTTCCTATAATAAAGTTCTTTAACGTTCTGCGAACGGTTTCCACCTCTGGTAATTCCGGCATAATTTTTCACCTCTTTATTTTGAAATTGTCGACCAAATTTTGCAAACTCCTATGTAGAATTATAGCAAAAATAATTACAATTTCAATCCAAATATATTTATTTCAAACCAAAAGCAACCCTGATGCGAAACATATCAAGGTTGCTTATTTTGTGATTTAATTGTGTCATTATTTGTCACTGCCCGGTTTATGCGTGCTGCCAGATTGTTTTTTGTTATTTCTGCCTTCTCCGTCCAAAGCACTTTCAGCCATCGTCGGGCCGCCTTTAGCTTTCGCCTTGCGGACGCTTTTCGGATCCAGCTGGGAATCTTTTGCCATTGGTATCATACCTCCTGTTTTACTATTTGTATTTGTTAGTATCTATAAACAAAAATAATTTATACCACTTAACATATAGGAAAATTATATATAGTTTTTTTGTCAACCCGGCCACTTCATGTTATACTTCTTAATATTATAAGAAAAAGAGGATAACCTTATGGTTTTGATCTTAACCTTCTCTTCGCAATTGCAAAAAGAAAAGTTTGAATACATATATGAATCATACAAAGGCCTGATGCTTCGTAAAGCTGTCGGTATTCTCAAAGATCCGCTGCTTGCCGAAGATGCTGTCAGTGAAGCATTTATTCGTATTTACAAGAATCTGGACAAGATTGAAGAAGCCGCTTCGAACCGCACCATCGCCTTTGTCGTTATCATTGCAAAAAATGCAGCGCTGACCATGCTCGCTAATGAAACCAGACATACTTTTGTACCGATTGAAGAATCTCAGACCGACCACTTCGATTTAGAGCACCATGTGCTGGGCGAAATATCGGTCGGAGAAATCACTAAAATCATCGATACTTTAAAAGATGATCTCAAAGATGTCTTTCTCTTAAATTATGCCTACCATTTTTCTCATAAGGAAATTGCAAAGCTGCTCAATATCAGCGAAAACAATGTAACGGTCCGGATGCACCGGGCCAGAAAGAAACTTTGCGAATTACTGATTAAAGGGGGATACGTTCATGAAAAAGCACAATAGTGAAGATATATTCGAACATATTGCCCAGACATATTCCGAATCTGTTGGCGGAGAACTGCAAAACGAACTTAAATCTCTCCCGCCTCATTATACGCCCCGTCTGGATCAGCTAACCGCCAAGCGGATACGCAGCCTGAAGCGGCGGAAATACACCCGCATAGCTGGTATTGCTGCAGCTTGCCTGGTATTTGTGCTGCTCATTCCGGCTGTTTATCGGCTGCAAAACTTAAAGTCATATGATACTTCTGAAAATTTATCAGAAAGTGCTCAGACCGATGACTCTGAAAGCACATTAATTCCTCTGTCCTTTTCGCCGCCGGAGAATTTCAGTATCTCCGACACCGGGGAGGATAACGGCGTCAGTATTTATTATCTCGCCGATATCCGACAGGATGATGTTGTGATGCAGTTAGAATATACCACTACTGCAGAACCGCTATTTGATTCTTTAAAACCGGTCACAATAAGCGGAAATCAGGCTTATGGTATTTCCACAGCCGATTATAAAATGCTGACCTTTGTGCATGACAATATTTTATATACTTTGACCTGTCAGTACGATTTTAATACACTTGTTCTGCTCAGTAAAAATATTTTTTAAAAAATTTCTCGAAACTTTGTAATGTTTACTTTGTTTTGCTGGTTCTTATAAGTAGAGTAACCAAAAAGCAATAAATACGAGAAATGAGGATGATTATGAAAAAGAAAATGTTTATCGCCGTAATTTTAATTATGACCCTGTTATTAAATGCCTGCGCAGCAAGCCCAAAGGATTCTGTCAGTGACAGCAGTACCCCTGCTGAGTCTGACGAATCGGCATACTACAAATCCGGGGAAGATTATGAATCCTACCTCAATATCGAAGAAAACAAAGAACAATACACCGATGAGAACTCTATGCTGACCTTCTCGCTAAAGGTCGATACTGCTTCTTATTCCAACGTCGCGCGTTATATCGAAAATGGCAGTCTTCCACCTGCAGATGCTGTACGGACGGAAGAGTTGATCAACTATTTTTCTTATGACGGCGAAATGGAAAGAAAAAATGGCCCTTTTGCCGTATCTACGGAAATCGGCTCCTCACCTTTTGATGAAAATAAATATATGGCCTTTATCCGGGTAAAGACAGAAGAAATTGATACCGAGGAACTCCCTCCCAGTAATCTGACCTTTTTAATCGACACCTCCGGATCAATGGATTCTTATGATAAACTGCCGCTTTTAAAAGAATCTTTTGCATTACTGGTTGAAAACATGGATGAAGATGACCGGATTTCCATTGTGACATATGCAGGCAGCTCTGCCGTCGTTTTAGATAGTGCTGACGGAACTGACAAAGACCGCATCCTGACGGCCATCAATCGATTGGAAGCCTCCGGCTCTACTGCTGGTGCTGACGGCATCTTAACCGCTTATAAACTCGCGGAAAAAAATTATATGGAAAATGGCAACAACCGCATTATTTTAGCAACTGACGGTGACTTTAACGTAGGTATATCTGATTTGGACGGACTGAATAGCTTAATTTCTGAGAAACGTGATGGTGGTGTTTACTTAAGTGTATTAGGATTTGGTACCGGAAACTTAAAAGACGATACAATGGAAACTCTCTCTGCAAATGGAAATGGGAACTATCTTTATATCCACTCTGTCGCCGATGCTCAGAAAGGATTGGTCGATGAACTGGGAAGCAGTTTATATACCGTTGCAGATGATGTAAAAGCGCAAGTAGAGTTTAATTCAGACATTGTGAAGAATTATCGTTTGGTCGGATATGAAAATCGGCAAATGAGCAACAAGGACTTTAGCGATGACACAAAAGATGCCGGTGAAATTGGTGCCGGAACCGATGTCGTGGCAATGTTCGAATTAGAATTGAATGAGGGCGGCGGCGACGATAATCTCTTTGAAGTCCGCATCCGGTATAAGGATCCCGGTGAAACAAAAAGCCAATTGTTCACTACTCCCGCTTATTATAGCGATATATCCGCAGAAACCAGCCAGGACTTCGAGTTTGCCTGCGCCGTAGCTGGTTTTGGTCACATTCTGAGAGACTCCGATTATATCGGTGATCTTACGCTTAACCAGGTAATGGGAATGGCTGAGAATAATCTGGGTCAGGATAACGGCGGTTATCGCCGCAATTTCTTAGAATTACTGGAGAGATATCGTAAGATCGTCACTTACTAAATAAATTTTCAGGCTGTTGTATATGAAATAGCTATTCATTTACAGCAGCCTGCTCCACTCTTTCATTTATGGAAGATTCCTGGTTATCCGAACCTTTCTTATTTTTCCTTTTATTGTTCTTTCTTGCAATGCCGCTAATGCGATCGGGCCTTTTTCATTTAAGATTTCAACATAGGTCAGACTCTCGCGAATATCAATGATACCTATATCATCAGACTCTAGTTGTTCTATACTACATATCGCACCCACTACATCGGCAGCCCGCATTTTTGATCTTTTACCACCGCCGATGGCCAGACGCATGATATTCTGATTCACCGCATCACCTTTTCGCTTTCTGGGTGCATTGCTTTCTTTCTGCTTCGCCCAGAACCTTTTTTCGTTCAGCTCTGTCCTTGCCGGACACTCAACTACTTTTAGCGTCATGTCAATGAAACCCTCAACCATCTGCTGCATTCGCTTTTCCTCTTCACACACCAGACTGATGGCGATCCCGCTCCGGCCGTTTCTTCCGGTCCGCCCGACACGGTGTACATAGGTCTCTTTCTCGGTCGGAAAATCATAGTTTATAACATGGGATACGTCTTCAACATCTATACCTCTGGCTGCCACGTCGGTAGCTATCAGATACCGATAACGCTTCATACGAAAATAATCAATTACCTTAAGACGTTCACTCTGCTCCATTTCCCCATGTAACATCCCGCAGGAAATCTTATCTCTTTTCAGCTTCCTGTACAGCACATTCACCATTTCCCGCGTTGCGCAGAAAATCATACAGCTATCCGGATTCTCCCGGATCAAAATCTGAAGCAGAACCTTATATTTATCCTCTGTTTTCACTTCATATACAACCTGTTCAATTTCGGCTACAGTTGCAGTTTTTGATTCTAGAATTACCGCCGCGGCTTCCGGCATATATACCGCCGCCAAATCCTTTACCCGGTGATCAAGCGTGGCAGAAAACAGCAGAATCTGTTTCTCCTCCGGCAGATGTGCCATGATTTGCTTCACGTCTTCTGCAAACCCCATATCAAGCATAAGATCCGCTTCATCAATAACCAGATATTTTATCTGCTGCAATTGTAAGCTTTCCCTCCTGATATGGTCCATCACCCGCCCTGGGGTTCCTACTACGATATGGGATTTTTGCTTCAAGGTCTGAATCTGTTTATCAATTGGAAACCCACCGAATACTGCCGGAACTTTTAATCTCTTTTTGCGCCCGATATGAAACACCTCGTCCCGCACCTGTACCGACAGTTCCCGGGTCGGCTCCAGAATCAATGCCTGCGGATAATTTTCCTCCCAGCAGATCATCTCACAAATCGGGATGGCAAACGCTGCCGTTTTCCCTGTTCCGGTCTGTGATTTTGCAAGCACGTCTTTTCCATCTAATATGAGTGGAATAACTTCCTGCTGAATCCTTGTTGGGCTCCGATACCCAAGCAGAGCAAGCGTTTCTATCATCTGAGCGGATAATGGATATTGTTTGAATGTGTGTTTACTTGTATCGCAATATGAAGACATAAGTTTCCTCTCTCTTGGATATCTCGTATTCTTTTAGAAGCTGGAAATCGGTCCGGGCTATCATCTGTTTTACAAAGTCTTTATTATGGGAATACAAAACTACCAGTGCCCCGGCCTTTATATGTTGAGGCACCTTTTGGAAAAACCGTCTATAGATGTTAAAGATCTCTTCCTCCGTAATCCGCCCAATTTTGAACGGCATGTTCGTAATAATTTCATCAAATAGATAATCATGCGTAAACCGGAAGAAATCACGGTTAATATAGTGGATGATCTGACTTGCCGTCGCGGTATTTTCTCTGGCTTTCAAAATAGCATCTTCCGAAATATCTATACCATACGTGGTATTTGCCCTGACTGCCTTATGCCGCTCAATCAGCATCGTTCCCACACCACAAAATGGGTCCAAAACTTGTGCATCCTCTTTCATATACTCTCTGGCGAGTGCTACGGTCAGTGCTGCATTTACCGGCTTAATACTGGTTGGAATGACTTCCTTTCTATAGGTAAACCGTTTATCTCTCAACGTAAATAATTTTATCATAATGTTGCAATTCTGCAGCTTGTTTTCAATCAGCCGGATTTCTAATTCATAATTATCGGTACTGTTGATCAGTTTCCGATTTGATAGTTTTTCAATCCGGGCCGCCAACTTTTTGAGAAATACGCTTTTTTCTCCTAATGCTCTCTTCGATTTCATTTCCAGACGAAAGTAATAAGGGGCCGCATCATCATGACTGCCCGCCAAAAATGCAGCCAGTCCGGAACTTACAATTGTCTCTGCCACTGCCGTCCAATCCATCGGACATGTATCCATACCTTTTATCATAAACAGCAATTCCTGATAAATACGGATATCTCTAATCCAATTGAGATTCTCAACCTTTGCCATCACTCCGGCGCCAACCGGTTTTATTTTTGCATTTGGTTCTAATGCAAGAAGTTCTTTTCCTACAGTTTCCGTGAAATTTCGATTCGCAAGCAGGACGATATCATATGGACTATTCCAGCCGGTAAATGAATGCTTCGATATTCCTTCTATACGAACTATCAAGGCCGATAATTCCCGTATTTCTTCGGTGATATGTTTCTCATTTTCCCTTGTCAATTCTACGGTTTTCAGAATCTTTAGCTGCTCCTTTATATCATCCCGGTAATCATCGTAGTCAAATTTCCCAACAGCAGACAGATAGGAACTCTTCACAAACCGCTGAGATTCATTTTTATAGGCCTTCCAAACAGGCCGGAGAAACTCCTGCTGCCCCAGATCTCCCATCAACAACGCTGCATTCTTTCGGGTTTTAGCGTCTTCCGACTGAAGCAGCTCAATCAGTGTCTCTTCGCTGCCTTTTACTATGCTGCGCAGCAGTTGTAAATTGCTGCTTTCCTTTATGGCTTGTCTTATTTTACTAAGGCTTTGTCTGATCTCCTGACCATTTTGTATGTTTTCCCATTCATTTTTTAACATAATTCTCCCTATAATTAGAAACTGCATCAACCTTGAAAGGTCGATGCATAGACTATCCTCTTTTAATCAGCGCCGCCCCTACCGGGAGCACCGTTCTGTTATAATGAATATTTAATACGGAAGCACCCGAACCATAAAAGGATAAGATTGCGATCAGCAGTTCTGCATATGCCGCTAATGTATGCCCAAATTCCGGTAAAATATTAAAACTACTCATGCTAAGTCCCAAAAACAATACATCGATTAAAACAAAAATCGTAAATAATACTTTATGCGTTCCAGCTGCACCATAAGTCATGAATATCGTAAAAATCAAGTAACCCAGATATAAGAATCCCATCTGTTTCATATCAATAGCATCTTTCATCTCGTTGCCGAATACTCCGTATTTGATCAGCCAATCAGACGCCACCACTAACCAAAAAAATCCGTAGGCACCAAATGCAGTACTGCCAAATGTATTATTCAGTTTTGAATCGCTAAAGGATGCATAAAGCTGTGCTAATCCACCCAAAAAAATAGCTACTGGTAATACATAGGATACTTCTGAGGTAATCCCCAGTTTCTGACTGGAGGCAACCAATGTCACCATCGCCAGTCCAAAGAGTCCGATCGCCGACGGGTCAGCTACTTTCGTGACCACTGTCTCCGACTGTTTCATCTGTTGTGTTTCCATTATTTCATTTCTCCCTTCCCTCTGTAACTACTACAAACATTATAGCCTGCAACATCACTCAATAGACAATAACATATTCTTACATTTATCACAAGCAAAATCTGCCTTAGATTAGAAAACCCGAAAAAGACTGGATTTCACCTTTTTCGGGTTCTCATTAATTTAGCCTCCGGCCATTACCGATAACAATCTTACTGTGCAAGTATACTCATTTTATCGCCCGTACATATCTTACCGCCTTTTAATACCCTGGCAAATACTCCCTCTCTTGGCATGATGCAGTCACCCATTGTCTGAAAGATCTGACAGCCATGATGACATTCTTTGCCGATCTGCGTCAGCTCCAAAACCACATCATTACAAGCAAACAGAGTTCCTATAGGAAGACTGGAAAAATCAATTCCGTCTACCACGAGATTTTCCCCAAAATCTCCATCAATAACCTGAGCTCCTCTGTCTTTAAATTCTTTTATCTTATCATAGGACAATAAGCTCACCTGTCGATGCCATTTTCCTGCATGGGCATCTTTTTCAATTCCATAGTCTTCTATCAATGTAATCTGTCCCACATTCCTTTTTTGTGTACCTTTTTTTTCACTTATACAAACTGCTAAAACCGTTCCCATAACCGCTCCTACTTTCTGGCACAGTTTCCCGTATCACCAATGAGAATATCAATTCCGTGGTCCAGCTCAGATATAATATATTCCAGACATTCCTTCACTGCTTTCGGACTTCCCGGAAGATTGACAATCAATGTTTTTTTTCGGATTCCTGCTGCTGCCCTGCTTAGCATTGCCCGCTTGGTATACTGCATGCTGTAAGCCCGCATGGCCTCCGGGATTCCGGATGCTGTCCGTTCTACTGCTTCCTTCGTTGCTTCCGGCATACAATCTCTGTCTGAAAAACCGGTTCCGCCCGTTGTCAGGATAAGCTCGGCTATATTTTCATCCGCTATTTTAATCATTTCATCTCTTAATTTCACGCGATCATCCGGTAAAATCGTAGAGTAAACGACCTGATATCCATTTTCTTCCGCAATCCTTCTTATTTCCGGGCCGCTTAAATCTTCCCGTTCTCCGCGGTATCCGGAATCACTGGATGTTATAACCGCCAGCCGTTTCATCCTTTAACCTCCTATTTTAGACATGATCAATCGGTTTTCCTGTGTCCCGTTAAATTGCTGTGTCAAGAATGCATGTCCTTTTGGTTTTTTTCTAATGCACTCCTGCATAACGGCTGCAATCTCTTTATCATCTGCACCGCTTCGGAGAAGGAGGCGCAGATCTTTCCCTGTTTCATACTGCAGGCAGCTCTTTAAGAATCCCTGGCTTGTAAGTCTTACCCGGTTACAGCTTGCGCAAAACTGATGGCTTAAGGCGCTGATAAAACCTATTTTCCCCTGAAATCCCTGTAACTGATAATAATGGCACGGACCGTTGCCAAGACTCTCTTTATAAGAACTTAAGGGGCCAAACGCCTCTGTCAATAGCGCAATAATCGACTCCTCACTTAAATACTCAAAATTTTTCCCATATCCAATCGGCATCATCTCGATAAAACGGACATGAAGCTTCTGATCCTTTGCCAGAGCTGCTATATCGATTAAATTCTGACTGCGGAGATTCAATGGTACACAGTTGATTTTTACCGGAATATCCGGATACTTTAATACTTCATGTATACTTTCCTGCACCTGATGGAGCAAATCAAATCTGGTGATTTGATTGTATAACTTCCGATCCAGGGTATCCAGGCTGACATTTATCCCATCTATTTTATATTTAGCGAGCTCCTCAATAATATCCCCTAAAAGAACTCCATTTGTTGTCAATGTTACTTTTTCAATCCCTTTAATACTTTTGATTTCTTTCACCAAAACCAAAGCATCTTTTCTTACCAGCGGTTCTCCTCCGGTAAGCTTAATTTTCGTAACACCCAGCAATGCAGCGATTCTGCATATACGGAGAATCTCATCGTAACTTAATATATCTTCATGAGAAGCCATGGGAATTCCCTCTTCAGGCATACAATATATGCAACGTAAATTACATCTGTCCGTAATCGATATTCTCAGATAATCAATTGTTCTTTTACATTCGTCAAGCATCTTTCATATACCTGTCCTTCTCATTTGCCTTTTATAAATGTACCGCTTTTTCCACCGCTTTTTTCAACCAGCATGATATCAGAAATTTCCATTTCTCTATTAATCGCTTTACACATATCGTAGATGGTAAGGAGTGCGGTACTGACACCCATTAATGCTTCCATTTCAACGCCGGTTTTGCCGTTCACTGTAACTGTACAATAAGCAGATATAGAATACAATTCTATATCTGTTTTAAATTCTACACCGCAGCCGGTAATGAGTAATGTATGACACATCGGTATGAGTGTGGATGTGTTTTTTACTGCCATAATACCTGCTACTCTGGCAACACCCAGAACATCACCTTTCTTGACTCTATGGTTTAATACTGCATCCATAGCTTCTTTTCCAAGGTATATCCTGCCTTTGGCAACCGCCTTCCTGACCGTATTCTCTTTGTCTGATACATCAACCATAATTGCATTGCCCTCTTGGTCAAAGTGTGTAAATTGCCTGTCTGATCTGCTCATACTTGCTCCAATCCCTCCTTTGCTTAGAAACGCATGCAGCCTGCTTTTCGTGCAGACTTCATATATCCCCTCTTGATATAACTTGGATTCTTATTAATATTATACAATGAATTGCAAATATTTTCAAATATATTATCAAAGACTGTACCAATCGTGAGTGATTGGTACAGTCTTTATTAATATACATATTGAATTTTTGCACTATTTAATTTTTCTTTCTTTTCGCTGTCACTGCCACAAGAATACCTATCGCTGCCATAAAGAAAATTACTGCCCAAAAAACAATGTTTGTGGTATCTCCGGTTTTAATGGAAGAAGCATATCCGGTCTCTTTTAAAGAACTCCCACCGGCAGAGTACTGATTCTGAAACGCACAGGTATCTACCTTATTTTTATCGTTGTTTGTCACTTTTCTTGTAACAATAAGCTGACCTCCTTTATTCTCTATGACATCCGTGATGGTATAAATTGTTTTATCATAGGTGTATCCTGACTCGCCGGTATTTTCTTCTGCTATCGTATAGCGGTAAGTCCCCTCACTTGTATATGACCAGACACCGAATTCCGATTCGCCTTCCCCATGAATAGTTAAAGTCTTTTTCCCATCCGTGCTTCCTTCCGGCATTGGGTTGGCCTTTTTCTCTGCCGTAAGAGAGAATTTGAAAGTTCCTTTGCCGGATGGACTGCCGGATACCACTTTCTTCACCGGCGGATCTACCATAATGGCCGGATCGCTGGCCAGAGGCTGATAAGTATGTTCAAAATCCAGGCTTCCAACTTTATTCCCAGCCGTGTTCTTAGCAATTACCTCTGTCACAAGACCGTCATTCTCAGCATTCTTTACATATACAGTAATAAAATACACTTCTTTATCGTAGGTATATCCTGTCTTTTCACTGTCAATTATAAGCTCAAGCCGATATTCATAAATCCCTGTATGGGAATATATCACCGGTCCCATTTCCAGGCTTTGATTTCCCTTCAGCGAAATTTGATATCCTCCCTGTGTACTGCCGGACGGCATGGGGGTTCCTTCAGCCATTGCGGTCAATTTATAAGTGAATATACCACCTTCATCAGAGACGGTGCTGCCTGTCACACGGAAGATCTGATTAACCGAAAGTCTGGCAGATACCGTTTCCTCTGCATGTGCAGGGATCCCTGTCATCATCAGAGAACATGCCATGAGCACAAGGAATGTCAAATGCTTTTTAGTATTTCTTACCTTTTGAATAACCTTCATCATCTGCATCCTCACCTTTTTCCTTTCTCATTTTTCTTCTATTGATAAAAACAGCCCTTGCAATCAGTATCAGAAGAATCCCAAGCAATAGCCATACCCAGACAGAAATGTTCCTTAAGAAGGCTTTCCATGACTGACCGTCTATATCCACAGAATCTGTCGGGCTGCCCTTAAACGTATCCGGATACGTGGTGTCCGTGATCCTCCCTGCCAGAAGCTGCCTCCCATTTGTGATATCCGAGGTGCATGTGCTTAGCAGTACGATGCGGTCTCTTATCCCTACACCTATATCTCTTTTATTTGTGGACAGCGCAAGCAGCCTGTTAAGATACGCCTGTTTTGCCTCATCATCTTCGATTCGCGGGGCATAGATTTCACTGTCATAGGCATTGACCTCAAGGAATGCGAAAAACTCCACCCCATAATCACGCCCATTCACATAGAGATTTCCATACCTGCGGCTGCTGAAATAGTCGTATTCCATGAATTTCCCAATATCACCAAACATGGCGCTTTGATCCATATGATGGCCATATAAAATACTATTAAAATCTGTAAAATCTTTTTTATTGCAATAATCCAGAAAAATACTTCCGGATAGGGAATACTCCCCTTTTGCATTTGTATTGATATATTTTTCATTGTTATCCGCCTGAACGAGAGGATAATCAATCTTTGTTCCATAGACTGAAAGCCATCCAAATACTTCCGAATTCAGACTAATTAATTCTTCAAACGATAAACTGTCCTCTTCTGACGGTTTATATTTTTCATATTGGGCAGCATCTGCCTCCTGATAAATTTGATTTGAATCCCATAATGCATAGCATCCATAAAGAAACATAATAAGGAAGAGGAGCAGCACCGTGAAATTCACGGCGCCGTCCATCATATGAACCGCTTTCTTTCCAATAGAATATTTTGTTGATCCGGCCATATTAAAATCCTTTTGATTGGTGTTCTAACGAACCATTTTGCGTCTTTTGTTTACGATAAATGCAGTAAATGCTCCAATAGCAACCAGAATCATGACGATAAACGGAAGATTTTCTATGATAATTCCTGTAGGTACCGTTGTTGCATAAGTATTGGTAAATTCTGCGGTGTTGGCACCACCAGCCGTGACAATCCTGTTGTTTGTTGATAAAGCGGTGCTTGATGCAGTATTAGTCAGATCAGGATTTACTGCTGTTCCCCCTATTACTATATGCACTGATGATTTATATCCCGGTACTGCTTTTTCATTTGCGTTATATATAGTTCCCTGCGGACAATCCATAAATACCAAATACTGGCCATGCTTAAGAGTGATCTCCTGCTTGGTTCCGGCTTTAAAGGTCACATAGTCTTTGCCAGTATCATATTTGTTATTGGCTTCTGTGTTTGACACTTTTGTATAGACGCCTCCACTTAATGTACAGATATATGCTTTATAAGAAGCTGTGGATACTAAAGAATTATTGGTAATGGTTACTTCAAATGGAAAATATTTTGTTTTACTTACCATCTCTCCGGCTACCGCTTTGCTGATTGCTACTGACTGTAATTTCGGATTCGGACCTTCCCCACCGCCAGGTGCCTTGGTATACGTATTGACAAATTTGAAGTTGTTGCCTTCCGCCACTGTAGCTGGCACAGATGGATCTACTTTCTCACCATATCCTTCTTTATTACCACCGGTCTGGTCTTTTTTAATGATTGCACCTGCGGATTTCACGTATAAAGCGCCACCTTCTCCTTCTGCGATATAAACATGCAGTTCATACTCAGCCAGAGAGTATGTAAGCGTCTCCTTAGTGGAGTCTGCAATTGTATAACCGCTTATTGCTTCTTTTACTGTGTAAATATATTCTCCAGCATGTGGCCAGGTTTTTCCTTGCAGGATATTACCTGTATTCATTGTTATGATTTTTTTCTGGTCCACCACTGTGCTATTAGAGGTGCCTGCCACCGCTATACTGCCTGTCAGATCAGGCATCGTATTCACGGCTGCCGCAGAGGAATCATCATCTACACTTACCTTCACAATATGAAACGTAAAGGTTGCTGTTGGTGTTGCTGTTCCTTCCGGCATCTGAAGCACCTTCGTAATCGCCACTTCCGCCGGACTCTTCAGGGTTCCGCTTGGCAATGGTTCATTCGCCGCAAACGCAGGCATTGCGGTACTCATATATACGGTCAAAGCCATTGCTCCAGTCAAAAAACTTGCTATAAATCTTTTAAATATTGGGTTCTTCATTTTTATTTTCTCCTTTGAATTTTTATATTATAAGCATATCCAGCTGTATTAGGGTGGACCTGTTTATATCTCCCTGCGCCGAATAATCGTTATTACTTTCCCCAGTGTATCTTTGACTGATACACAGCCATAGATACGACTGTCAGCGGCGTTCTTCCGGCTGTCTCCAAAAACAAATATTTCCCCCTCGCCTACCACAACAGGGAACCCTATTCCCTCTGCATAACGGTTTGTTTCTTCATAAATGGCCATCTCCATCTGCGGCGTTCCATTAATGACCAGTCCGTCTTCCGTAATATCGACCGTATCACCAGCAACAGCGGCTATTCTCCGAATCTGTTCGTTTCCTTTGTATTCCACCACAACACAGTCTCCTGCGGTATAGGATTTATCCAATCTGTAGAAAATAACCAGATCCCCTTCCTTAACAGCCGGATACATAGAGACATCACTGTTTCGACAGATACCAAACAGGAAAGTAAAAACGAACATCAGCACCACGGTAGTGACAACAATCTTCAGCAGTAAATACAGAATGTCCTGTCGCACGGTTGTTTCTTGCTCCCCCTGCTTCATGCCTTTAACCGGCACTCTCTCAATCTTTCTGATCATATTTATCTTGCCTTTCTGCGACGATACGCCCCGTATCCTAATGCGACGCACCATAGAAGCACTACTGCCATGACCGGAAGCCACGTATTGCTGCTCTCTTTGATTCCGGTGATCGGCTCCAAAACCCTGGTGTTCGTATAGCCTATGGCAGCATTCTCTGTTCCGAGTGTAAATTCACTAACCTCTCTGCTGTCAATCCAAGTTCCACCTTTTATGTGTTTGGTAGTATAAATACTACCTGGGTCTACTTCCGTAACCTGAATTTTATAAGTCGGATCCAGATTCTTAATGGTTATAAACTGACCATGCTTCAGCGTAAAGCTGCCTAAACCGCTTGAGATACTAAGTGTTTCTATTTCCGGTGCTGTCACACCTGCATAGGCGGTGCCGGTAAGAACTCCTCCTGCGCAGATTAATTCCCTCGTTGTATTGTTGCCCTTTGCATCCTTCACATAAATGTTGAAGCTAAACGCCTTCGTCTTATCACTAAATTCTCCCTTGACAGTTTTGCTCACCGTAAGGTCATATACGCGGGTATTACAAAATGTGATGCTCTTGTCCGTATTATCCATATTAATTGAACCAGTGGTTTTCTGATCCACCGCCGCCGATGCCACACCATCAATCGTGTGGGTTGCCTCATAACCGGTTACCGCAGTCTCATCCACCTGTATTTTACCTTCTGCAGGGATACCTATTATCTCAAGCCTTTGACCGTGTGTTAATTTGAATGCAGCCTGTCCGTTGGCGTCAAGGGTAAGGGTTGTTATAGCCGGTGCAGTTGCTTCTGAACCCTTTATGATACCTCCCAGACAATACAATTTTGTTTCGTCTTCCAAGGCTGCGCCATCGCCATCTTTCACGGTTATGGTAAAAACAAAGGTCTGGCCTGCCACACCACCGACAACGGTTTTTGACACAGTAACTCTATTTGTCGGTCCCCTTGCAGGCTTTCCGACGTAGATAACAACATCTTCATTCTTTTCCATTTTATCAAATGTCAGATAGTTATTTACCTTTGCCCGGATCAACTCTATTTCAGTAAGCTCCGCTCCTCCTGCTGTAATCTTCTTGATTTCATAATTTGAGGAATCGAGCTTCCAGCTAAGCTTACCGTCGTAATACTTATAGATTGTCGCACCAGTGACGGGAGACGTCGCTTCCGTCGTAATGCCAGATATTGCTGACGTGTTTTCTATATTGTCTTCGCCCATGACTGCCGCAGAGAGTTCTATTTCATCACGTATTACCGTAATTTGGTCTGTAAAGGTATAAGTTGCCGTTCCGCTTGTCATCGTATATTTCACCGGATAAATTCCGGGTGGAACCAAAAAATCCGCGGAATATGTGAGGACAAGCTCCGTTGTACCACCCCTTGGAGGAATAGTCACGGAAGCCGGAATGCCCGTTACCGTGATTCCATCGGGTAGTCCCGAAACCTTCCAGTCCGCTGCCGTAAATAATATACTTGAATTCGAAACATTTATTGCATTATGCTTGATGGTCTTTGTGTTATCCTCCTTATCGGGATTATGAAAAGTGATCTCCTTACCCGTGATTTGTAAATTGCCCGGATTTCCAAAGGCCGTACCACCGGAAACGCTCTGTGTCTTCCCCGCCGGAACGTCATACCTCCACTGTATACCCATTTCGGTATCAATAACGCTTCCGTTTAAGGAAGTCCAGGTTATTGGAGTGGTATCCGGAAACGGTTTACCTGTACGTACAAGTTTACAAATATTAGGCTGAGAAAAACCAGTACTCCAATTTCCTGCCGCCGCCGGATTGTCCGTCGTAAACTGATCCACCCACATAAACATAGCAGGATCTGAAGGGGTCTGGAATGCGAAAGCGATATCCTTTCCAGGACTCGAAATACAATAGGACTTGTCATCTCCTGCATAAGATATATCATTGCCATGAGACATAAGGACACGCTGTACGCTCTTGGACAAATTGACATAATCCCAGCTTTCCGACATAACTAACGATTTAGGATTTATCGCAAGGTGCAGATAAGCGATACCGACATTCTTACCTAAATAAAATACAAGATCAAGATTGCTGCCATCCTTAGACCTTTTATACCCTCTGAAAGCAGAACTTGGGGTAGTGCTGTCATGAAAATCTTTGGATCCGGTCAAAATGTAAACAACAGATTCCACCTTTATCGTATAATAACAGTTCGGAGAAGTACCATAAAAGTAATTTGTAAAAGCCGTTCCAACCGCTCCAGATGGGGGCTTATATCTGTTAATCTTTGCAGTCAGCTGACCGGCATATAATCGAAATGCAGTATCATCCATTTTAGCAATAGTCGGCCAGAACTGACATTTTAGATCATCGACATTCACGGTTACATCATGACCACCCACATCAATTGATCCAGAGCTATACCAATCAGATACATATCCCTCCGGTGGTACAAAATCAAAATATACGACACTGCCGTTTACTGTCACGACGCCGTCATAACCATTGGTGTTCGGGTATGCATAGTTGTCCTTATTTGCGTTTGCCCTGGTGGTAAACGTAAGCAATTTGTCAAACGAGCGTGGTGTTAAATTATCTATAAAGCTAACATTTAACTTGTGTCTCCCTGCACATGTTCCGGAAACAGTCATGGGGTTCCCTTTTTTTACATCCAGGGCCGCACCGTCTCCTTCAATAACAATATTAGCAACCGAGCAGATCGTTCCCGTTCCGGTACAAGTCAGCTTACTGTTCGCGCCGAACACGAGTTTTGCATTAGGGCAATTAAAGGAACCCTTGGTTCCGTTAGCAAGGCTTGCGCCTTTGTTTAACTTTATAGTGCGTACAGCCGTAGTGCTTGCTGTTATGGAAGATCCCACGGTACATGTACCAGTTATGTCAAGATTTGCGTTGCCCAGATCTAAATTACTAATGATTACAGCATTGTTCAATTTGATATTAAATTCATCTGCAGCCGTATTTGAACTAAAAGTCTGCACTGTCGCTCCGTAGCTGCCGTCCACGTTTACCGTCACTTTGCCTGTCACGCCGGCCGCTGCTGATATCGAATCTGATATCACCGCCGTTCCGCTAATATTCATTGATGCGTTGCCAGTCATCGTACCGGAAGAGCAACCGGATGTTACTATACGCCATCTCCCACTCAATATCGTTACATCGGCATCCCCAGTCTTTGTTGCATTTCCACCGCCATAAATGTAACCCCTATCACTCCCACATATAACACCTGTGCCTATGATGAGCTTATTGCAGTTCCCATAGATATTCAAATAAGTACTTAAGGTAATATCTTTGAACGTGGTATCACCGTTGCAGATCCAGAGGGCAGTCCGTACAGTTGCAGATTTAAGACTTCTGTTAACTGTCTTGTTGGAAGCGTTTATATATTTACTTGTAATAGTGAGCTGTGCATTTGCACCATTTGCAGTTACCGCGGCTTTGTCCGCCGTTGTGATGGTATAGTTCAGTATAAATACGACAGTATAGTTTCCGGAATTCACTCCAATTGCCTGCATTACCGCTTGTAAGGTTGAATAGCCGGTCTGCACACCATCCGCTTCGTTTATGACAACTACTTTATATGCGCTGTTCGACAGTATTGTTGGATCAATTACAGGTGTCTGATCCGAAGTGAACGGTACAGCTATAATAGGAGAAGCGTTTTTCTCTTGCCGATCCGGCTCTGCCAACGGCTCCACATTGGGTTTCACTGTTACAACAGCATCCTTTTTCCCATCTTCCGATGTGGCGGTGGTTTTTTCAGACATGGAAACATCTGTTTTGTCCGTGCCAATGTTGACAGATGCTTCCGTTTCCGGCATATCAAACTCTGTAATCACGGTATTCCCGCCGTTTTCAGCCAAGTTTGATGAACCGAATACATTTCCACAAGACAACATAATACAGATAAAACATATAAGCAGATTTTTGCAAATCTTTAATTTTCTACCTGATGTACTTTTTTTGTTCTGCAAAAGTTATTACCTCCTCTATCAATGGGTTTAGTACGTAGTTTGATCTGCCAGGTTTATTGTAGCATGATCAAAGTTGCAATACAGTGTACAAAAGTATACCAAATTCATCAACAACTCCATAATTTTCTTGTTTTTTTCTTTCTTTTTTATCGTCCGTATTGGAGTAATGGTGTACAAAAGTACAAAAAAAGAAAATCCACCGCAGATCATTGGATTCTCAAGATTTTTTATATATTTTATACGAATCACCAAAGGGGACGACGGAGATAACTAATCTTTCAATATTCTATGTCTGATGGCCGTGGCAACGGCATCGATTTTATTTCTTACTCCCAGTTTTCCGTAAATTGATTGCGTGTGCTTTTTCACAGTTGTCAATTTAATATTGTGCTCCATTGATATCTCCGCATAAGATAAATTTTTCCGAAGTGAATTTAATATTTTTAGTTCGCTTTTTGTTAGGTCAATATAAGGGTTTCTTTTTGAAATAGTCGTATTTCCATATGCGGTCTTTTTGGCGCTTATTATGATTTTCTTCAAATAGCCCTCGCTGAGTTCACTATAAAGCAAATTTAAAACCGGCATGAGTTCACTCGCGTCATCCGTGAATACCCTGATATATCCATACGGTTTTGCAATATCATAGGCCTTTTTCAGACAGCTTACGGCATGTATGCCATCTTTCAAATAGTATAGGATGATAGATTTTAAAACACAGACCTCGATCAAATCGACGACCCGCTTATACCTCTCACATAAGAGCTCCAGACTTTGGAGAATAATAAGCGCGTTATGATATTTTTTCAACGAAATAAGCGCCCGAACATAGGCAATCTTTCTATATAAAAGATAAAAATGGTCGTTTTCGATCAGCGGACTGTTTTCCCTGTAAAACACTTCCAAAAAACCCGTGTTGCCGTCAGCCAGGTGATTTCGCTGTAAAAGTGCATGAAAATTAGGCAACAGGAAATCACTTCCCTTTTCTATGATCTTCTTTTCCAACAGGACAATCATATCGCCAATTTCATTTATATTACTCAAAGCACGCATTATTTTGCTGAGAAGCGCAACACAGCACAAATATAATTTCGCGTGTGTGAGTCCGGCCGTGATAGGCATAATAATCCTGATCTGCTCCATAGCTTTTGCAAATGCCTCTGTTTCATAATAATACTCAGCTAAAACCAGACGTGACTCCATCAATGCATATTCATCCTGGATAAAGTCCTGGTTATCTTCATCCACCTGCCTGATAAAAGACCTGATAATATCTGCAAGCTCTGAAAAATCTCTTGTACCTCTGAAAATAGAGGGAAACCCCAGTACGGCCATCCGTGCTTCATACTGCAGCTCCAAATAGGGGGCGTAGTTCTTGAAGTTGATCATATCGTAGATGCGTTTATTCCTTTTTTGCGTTTCCTCCGGGTCAATGATAACAAGCCATCCTCCTTCCCAGTAGTAATAAGCGTAATCATCCGAATCAATCGGCAGTATGCCCGGTTTAGACCATGTCAAAAAAATATCTTTGAGCTCCCGCATCCGCTCCAGATTTCCGGTCAGATATTCGATCAGTGCCATTTTCGCGACGATATTTGGGTACTGTTTTAACTCATTAGGGTCAAGCGATGTAATATTTCTTGTCATATCCAAAAAACTCTCGATCGACATAACCGTCGGGTTATATTTCTTGAGCATCCTGTCAATGCCGTACAGGAATTTCACTTTATAAAAGCATTGAAAAGCTGCGGCATACTCTTTCTGATCGCGAAGCCACCAACCATACTTTGCATACAGGTCGTTTATGTCTGTATTGCTATTTTCTAACTTTTGCTGTAAAAACTCTTTGAAAGCAGGATGATAATGATATTTACCGTTTTTATTTAATAAAATAAATACACCCCGCGCATATAGCTGATTCAGTACCTTTTTGGTTTCTGTTATGTCAGTCAGAGCGTAACAGGCCGATGGATTTAGAATGTCGAGAATGGACGTTTTCATAAGAAGAACACGGGTATTATCATCTAAATTCTGCCAGATTTCAGTCTCAAAGTATTCAGCTATGATACTTTTGACGATATCGCTATAATCCAGATTGTGCTCTTCTATCGAAGTCGTCAGAACAGCGTTTAAGGCGGCAAACCATCCCTGTGTTTGCGACCAGATCCATTCAATGTCATCCGGACCGGCTTCAAGACCGCCGCGTTTTAGAAATTCACCAATCCGATCAGAATCCAAACGCAGCTCCGCGACCGTTATTGGATGGATACTGCCAGTCATAATCAGATGGTTGAATACGGGTGGTAATTTCTCACGGTCTATGATCAACACTTTCCAATATCCAAGAAACAGCTCTATCAACTCTTTTAAACACTCCAGTGCATCCGGATCTTTTATGCAGTGGATGTTTTTTATTATAAACGCATAATCACCCTGCTCTTCTCTTACACTCAAGGCAATATTATGTAAAAAATTCCTGGGATTCTCAAGATAATTATGATAATCCATCAGGTCGACACCAAGATTATACGGGCTAACGGCGGATAAAACGGCGGCTATTAAACCTCCAAAAAACAGATCCACCCGGTTATCACTGCCGTCCAGACAGTAATAGGCACAGCGGAAACCACTTTTGTTCAGCCACTGTAACGCAGCCTGTGTTTTACCGTACCCAAAGGGGGCAATCATGCATGCAGCCTTATCCAACGGAATAGAATCGATAATTCTTATAATATTATCCTGTAACAAACCATCTTTCAATAATTTAGGCAACGTAATCTTTGAATAATATGCCTCCAAATGACTGTGGTACCAAGCCATACCGATTATTCCTTCCCGATGCCGATATATCGGAATCTTTATTGATGACACTTTTATTTGCTGCCTTGAAACATTTTAATAAACTTTTGCAACAAACTATCGGCCATCAAATGTTAAAAGCTGCCCCAGCCACAAACGACTGGGGCAATATTAAATATTCTCTTAGTTTTGTTTGTCTACCTTTTTTATGATATTATTCTCCTCTCCGATATGATTATTATATCACGATTTAATGGTTTTTTCATTGGCATGAATATCATACCAAGCATTATCAGGCGCACCTATAGATTCAAATGTCTCTGCGTTCTCATTTGATAAGAAAATAGATGACCATAGCTATCCGCTTATTTTAGCTTTCTCATAATTGCATCATATCTTTTGAATAATAGACCCAATTAAAAAAATCAACAATATGGCCGCTATAATGAATCCAAATATTTTTACTATTTTCTTTATTATTTTCATTGAGCTTCCATACGACTAATATTACTTGATGCAACCTTGTCTCCATAGCCATACTTTTCTACAACGAAATCGATATCTTTATCTCCCCGCCCGCTTAAATTCACAAGAATCGCACCTTCTTTGCGTTCTTTTGCAAGTTTCATCGCAAAAGCTAAAGCATGGGCACTTTCAATAGCCGGAATGATTCCTTCAAGTCTGGATAGTTTAAAGAATGCCTCTATCGCTTCTTCATCGGTCACAGAACCATAATTTATTCGCTTCATATCATGCAGCATGGCATGTTCCGGTCCAACTGCCGGATAATCCAATCCGCTGGCTATAGAATATACAGGTGCCGCCTCTCCATTTTCATCCTGAAGAAGATAACTTTCAAAGCCATGCAGAATACCTTTCTTACCATAGGTAATAGATGCCGCATTATTTCCTGCTTCCGGTCCTTTTCCCATCGGCTCTACACCATAAATATCTACCGGATCACCAATAAACGGTACAAAAGT
>Ga0153947_1000275_pt1 | contig 24753 bp, 27 predicted proteins | sample TSNJ031MetaG_FD_104697 | JGI IMG/M metagenome (GOLD analysis project Ga0153947, IMG submission 104697) | Attine ant fungus gardens microbial communities from New Jersey, USA - TSNJ031 MetaG | ecosystem: Host-associated > Fungi > Mycelium > Unclassified | place: USA: New Jersey, Wharton State... | reverse complement strand
CCCCTGATGCGGAAACTTGGTTTTGGTCGACTTTTCATTTGCATATGTATTGGTAGAATGCTAATGGTATTACAGATATAATATACTCGGAAGCTTCTGATTCTATACGAAAAGATCTCAGCTGATTCTCGTTTTTTGGACCTCGGTTCCCGTTTCTATTCCGCACCTACTAACTAAGATGGGTGACGGACTCCGGAAATTTTTTTAGCTCAGATATCTTTCGCGAAGGCTGTTCACCCCCAAGATAGGAGAATGCTATAGCATATATGACAAAATCTGCGTAATCCGTTGATATTCTTCTCCATTGAAATCGGTACTTGCAATGGTTACATTTCTGTCTCTGAAACATTCTACGTTTATATATCGCCCAGTCTTCAGCCATCTGTCTTTCTTCATTCTCCTTTACTCAACCATAGAAGTTCGTTCTCCAGCTGCATCTGATTGTGAACACCATGACCACCTGTGCACAAGTCTCAACAACATGCATCTCATTCCCTAGGAAAAGGAAACAAGCCCTACCATCGTCCTTGCTCGGGAAGTGGTCCTCTATAATATTGGATAACTTGCCCGCCGAGATTATCATCCTCATCCTAGAGCTTGCTCTGTCAAACAACCGTCCCCGACACCTTGCCCTAACATCCCAGCTCATCCGACATTTCGTTAACATGATCGTCTACAGAACCGTTGTCCTCGATACCCTTCACACTATCACCTTATTCCATCGTACAGCTTCATGCAAGCGCTCTTTGCATCTCTTAGCTCACGTCAAGAGCCTCGTTGTAACTGTGAAACCAGAACACTTCACCTCCAGCGCAGGACAACAGCTTGGGCAGATAATTGCACACTGTCCATCCTTATGCGAAGTCGCGATCGCATCTTCTTGTCAAATCAAATTTTCTCCTTCCATATTCTTCCCATATTTTGATGGCCCATCAGACTTGACGATACAATCTTTCGATAGCCTAATCGGTTCCGAACCGCTCTCATCCGAGGACCTTCTACCCGCCTATTTTTCCAATTCTCTTACTCATCTTCGGATCTGTGAGCCCAGTGATAGATGGCAATCTCCGCTGTCCATCGTCGCATCGCTGCGGAATGTACCCAATTTGACTCATTTGCAGCTGGCCCGAAGGGTGGGCTCGAACAAAGACAATGATGCCATTTTCACTGAAGAGGTCGCACATTTGTTGGCAACAAGAAAGAAGCTCAAGATGGTGGTCATCAGCATTTTTGGAGGATCTACAAAAATGTCATCTGAGGCCTTGCGGAAGTCAAACATCTGGATGATGGTCTCGAGGCTCGAGGCGCTCGATCCTCGGATCGTGGTTCTGAAGGGAGAGCTGGGCAAGTGGAAGAAAGAGTGGAAGGACGTGAGGGAGTTTCGATGTGGTGTTCGTCTCTCTGATTTCTGGCGCATGGCTAACCAGGAAGTCGAGAAAGCTAAGCACTAGGACGCATTGTGCTATGTGGACTCTTACCCTTGAGAATAAGTACAGACTTGGTTTTTGGTTGCTTCACTGTTTACTAGATGGATCCTTCACATGGTACCATGAAATTTCCATAGAATACCTTACAGGATCTATCAAGAGTTTTACTATAAAGAGATACTGGTTGATGTATCAAGATTTAAGTCTCCTTTTTGATCCCAAATTATCAGTGGGTCCACTTAGCCCTGGAAAGGTTTATCTTGTGAGTATGTAGCAAGTGCATTCTTTCCTTTTTGATCCCGCGCTTCTTTAATACCTTTTATCCAAACATGCTCACATTTAAAAATTAGGCATCGTGCAGAAATCATTCTTTCATTAACCCATCAGCGCGATTTACACCAACTAATGTGATCTGTGCCAGAAGAGGATCCAAAAATATTAATATGTGGAGATGCAACAGAGGAACGGAATTAAAAGAATCTGGAGGTGATAAACAATGGTTAGTATCATACATCCAATATCATCTAAAGGGATGAATATCCATCATCTTTCCTCTTCATGTATTTCTTCATTAAGGGACGCAGCTCCTCCATCACCTCGCGAAATATCTGCTTCAGTGTCCCCAGTGGACTCTGTATGACAGAACCTGAGGGATTCCATTGTGCTAGAATCTATACTTTCGTCTAAAGGACAATTTGCTTCGAGTAAATTGAGTATCAACCGTGACAGCTGAGCAACACGAAAAATCAGCAGTGATGATAGAGATACAAAGAAAAAGGATTTGAGCTTACAATGAAGGGATAAATGAAACACGGAGAACTAATAATCGGGGTCAGGAAGGGGAAGACTAGCAATACTAGCCACATACTAGGTTAGGATAGCCCATATAACATCTGGTAAAATTTGAAAGAAATAAGCGACTTCTAGGCATGAGATGACTTCAAAAGGAATAAGTTCTACCCCACTTGTTTTATAGTCAGGGCTTACCCAAGAGGCAACACGAACAGTAGTCGGAACGGAGATCATTGTTGTAGAGGCGCTGATAGCGCCAGGGGCAAACGGGGCAAGCGCCATAAGGGCCAGTGAGGCTAGGAAAGCAAGCCTGAATGTGCTGCTGGCATGCATTGAAACACTATGAGAGGTACGGTCGATCAATCCGGAGTTGATAGTTGACACTCTGTCAGTGGTTCCAGGAACCCCGTGTTCTAATTGAACAGACCACTCTCGACTGAAAGCATCAATGGGGATATTTCCACCAGCAAAAACTGCCAGACTATGCCATACGATGAAGATGACAGTGAAGCCATTTTTAATTTTGGGCTCGCTGAGTCCGGGCGTGAGGGGTAATAGTCTTGCTAAACACACAGAGGCTAAAACAATGAAACCGGCTTCAATCAAGCAAAATAGGAAGAGATGGATGCGAAAATTGATAATAGGTTTTTCGCCAACGAGCCGTGGTTCAGGTGTTGTGCTGTGTTCTTCATCATTTTGCATGAGACTCGCCAAGTGCAATTTAGATGTTGAGGTATGACTCATGATGAGGGCAGCTTATGACATTTGAGAGTCCAAGTTATATATTTCTTGTCCTGTGGAGATACCAACAGAGGGACCAGTGCTTGGGTGGTGCTAACAGCATCGCGGTCACGGGGACCACCAAAGAGGCTGTTCCCTTTAAAGCGACTGTCATGCTGTTGTGATTGGGCCCCAGATATCATTTTTCCTTTCTATTTAAATAGACCATTAGTTAAATTAATAATATCTAATTTTCGACTCACGATATGGATAACAAGGTTCCATCGCGGTAGAACACATACAATAAACGAGTCGAGGTTTGCATATGCGAAATACAGCCGCGTATTCCATTACCAAAAGCCGTTTGTGTTTTGTATGTCATGGTAAACCTTATAAAGGTTAAGAGGACTTCGATTTCTGTTGTTGTCGCCCTGACAATTCTTGTTTGTATGAGAATAAATGTACAAGTCAGCAAAGCAATATATACTAGAACACATACTCAAAGGCACTACCAACGCGGTTGTATATATTAAAAAGATGCGTTGTCTTCTGCCAGCAACCATGGAGAGGGACTTGCACTCCGGAAACGGACTCGAAATATATGTAAACTATCATCGCAGTCATCGCAGTCTGAAAAATACGATGAGTTTGTGGATCAAGTATTGTACTTTCTTCAAAGCCTACCAGGACCTCAGCTAATTTTGACCATCAGTCGGATCAGAAATCAATTTCTATAAACATACCTCCCGTGATGAAATATAGAATGAGTGTGACTGGAAATCAAAAAGATCAATATAATGAGTCCATTGGCCAATGCTTTTTTTTGAGTTTTCTCATCAATTAAATTATTATTCCAAATTTCCCGAAGGCGCAAGATCAACAAAATCTTCGCTACCAATGAATTCAACAAAGTGATGAATCTATTGACATCAGCTGCTCTAGTCCTTAAGAGTCAGGACAAAACTGACTGGCCAGATAGTAACACTCCAAAGGTACACCTGGCAAAGGAGTAGGTCAGACCACACAGCAAATACATTCAACCTATACCACTATGACATCCTAATCAATGAAGATATCAAAACTGGATTAAGAGTGATGTCTCACTGATGTCGATTCCCAGACTTTATTTTCAGCTGGTGAGGTAGTTATCAATATGCATCTGATTTATATCAGATAATTTCCTCGTACAATATGACTGCATTCTGAAAATCTGGATCAGTTGTCTCATTCGATAAAGTAAAGGGGCCACGCTTACATCATGCTTATTCAGTCACTGATCAGGACAGAAAAATAGATGGCATGCGATTTTGACCACTTCCTCCTGAGTTTTCATATGTCGGTGACAATTGTCGGCAATCGATTGAGAAACATGCCTGTGGAGATGCTGAACCTGGGAGACAAAGGATATGTGGAATCATTGTTACAAATGGAAAATCTCACCTGTTGAGGAATGTGATAAATAAAGTCATACACCATCAGCGTAGCAATAATGACTTGAAGAGGCTTCAGCTATTTCTTCGAGAACGATAGAATGAAGAACAGCATACCTTGGCAATAACGTTTATTTGACAGCCTCTTCAGGTCATCAACGTAATCTTCTGGTGTTAGTCCATACTGATCGGCCATTGCAAAGCAGTGAGGTACCTTGTACGAGACTCGATGATAATAGTTTGATTATACATCGACTGGTGTTAGACAGATATTCTATCCAGCTGCGTGCAAGCCAAAAAATCTGATTAAGGTCAAACATCTAATATTGTCAGTCCAGTATCAGGGATCAGTACATTGTCACGAGCCGTGATGAAACTTGATCCATTCGAAACTGACAAGCCGCATCTCAACTTTTACGATGGAAAAATTATAATAATTGAAGGAACTTGGTTGTGACACTCCCCAGACTTTGCCATTCAATTTACAGCTGGTAACAGATAGGTTACGCAAAGTCTCAAGTTGCAGAAAGTACTATTTGAGATATGGGTTCTATGTCAATCAGTGGACACTTGACCGAGTAATGTTCATCATTATTGTTTTTGAGAAGCAAGATGTCTGATGAATCACATCTTTGATATCCAGTGAAGCCTCTTTTCTTACATCCAGATGACATATTTTCAGACTTCTCCTCTCACCCCTTGAAACGTCTGCCCACGCTCCTACCTTCAATTCAGACCGTAACACGGCCGCCATGAAATTAGGCGCTTTTTTTCAACCACTTCTCTGGGCATCAGACCTCAATCAATTTTTCCCACTTTGCTCCTCATCAAATGAATTTGATTAACGGCTGGTAACAGACAAGCTGCAGAAAATGCTATTAGCTTGTTCATTATCATTCCATCAATCATATAAACTTTTGAATGACCTCGATTTAAAACTTGACTGCGACAGCTTTGAGTAATGGCGGGACTCATCTACCCCGCCGGTCACCCCCCATGCCTCGCGTTGCAATGCTGTTGAACAACTGGAGAGCTCTGGATAGGAAAACATCAAACACCTGTCTTCACCATCCTCCCGTAGATAATAATAGACAGAACATTTAATTTTCTATCTGTCAAGGTGCGTCCATTTAAATCATTTACCACACTCTCGGCATTGTTGTTTGATCATCAATATCAGTTGCCAGGCACATTGTTGTGACAAGACTCATGTGTAGTTCCCACACTTTGCATCAATGATGACTCGCGTCGTATCGATAATAGCAGCAGACAATGCACAGCTTTCAGGTCCATGATTTACGTTCAGGTTATTCTTGCAATAGAGACAAGGCATTACAGGATTGTTTTCTGATAAGATGTACCTGTTACAGGACTCAAATAGGAAACAAATTAGGTTGAATCCAAGCAGAGATATAAGGCCTGTCTGTTGCTCTGAACCAACAAAGGTGCCGAGCAAGGACAGGAATGTCCATGAAAGAAAGAAGTCCAAGACCACAGATGTGCAAAAGACCATGTTCTCAACCAGAGATTCTTGATTTAAATATGATGTGACGAAAATTGTATTTTTTCTACTTTACAAGAAGAAGCGTCAGAACCTCGTCTGGTTTTCGTCCGGCTACATTTGTCCAAGGAATAGATGGTTCTCGATGAACAGATTCAAAGGAACCAGGCATGGTGTCACCTTAACCAACATCATCCTTCTCCTTCTCCTCCTTTGACAGCGCTTGAATGACGGCGCGTGGATTCGGATCCAGATCATTCCATCCGCCACTACTTTGCGTGCTCGACTGACTCGCAGCAGCAGCTGTAAAGTAGGTGAACCTGTTGGCGGCCCTGATGCCAGTTAAGGCACTGTGCCGTTTTGCTCTAGGACTCCAGCTTTGTCTGAGGGTGGAGGGAGATCAATGTGGGACACAGCAGCAGCAGCGGTGGCGGTGGTGAGGTAAGCCAAGGGTCGCGTAAAACCACCTGGGCGGTGGGACGATGGAGTGATCGAGGGCGGCGAGACGCCAGATAAAAGACTTGGATTAATCAGAAACCGGGTTCCAGTATGGGATCTCAAACTCGATTTCGAGGTCGGCGCTTTTCTGGGTAAAGGTGATGGTATTGTCGGAAAAAAGAGAGGTAGCCGTAGGTGACAATGGCTGTGCAGAGAGAGAGCAGTGAGCTTGTGTTTTGTTTGTGTATGCGTCTAGAAGCGATCATACCTGTGCACCAGATGCCCACGCGTTTTCCGTGGCTGGTGTTTTTTTTTTACAACTTTGGGGGCAGCTAGTCAAAAGAGTCGGTGACAGATGTGAGTTACTTGTCGGGAGAATGGGAGAGTTTTTCTCTGTGAAAAGGGGGGGTCAAGGGTGGGAAATGGATGAGGACTTGCATGTCAAAGCCGACGATGACAGGTCATTGGAGTGGCAGAGGATATTCTCGGGTCTGTAAAGCAGGTGAAGGGAGGGAGATGAGAGAGGAAAGCAAGCGTACTTGAGGTTGCTGTGAACGATACCGAGGTGGTGGAGACAGTCGACGGCATCGGGGACGGAGCAGATGACAGTGACCGCGTCGTGCTCCGTAAACTGCCCTTTGCGAGGACGCGGTCAAACAGCTCCCTGCCAGTGGCGAGTTCAAAAGAAAGGTAGTATTTTGTGCGAGGCTCAAAGCATTCGTAGAGTTTGACCTGAAAGGGTGAGCTGGGAGACCAGAACACAGGGAGATGGAGACAGACAATGTTGGGATGGTGGAGACTGGTGAGGAGGTCGATCTCTGTCCATACACTGGCTTCCTTAAGGCTGGAAGCACAGCTTAGTGTTGACAAGCCAGAAGGCCCTCACTATCCTATTTGAGGTAGGAACGGGACAGCTCGTCGAGCTCGATCGTGTGAACGGAGAAGCCTAAGGTATGATGTAATTTATCAGACATCTTGCTTCTCAAAGACAATATCTCAAATGTATATAGCCCAGGTAACATCAGGAACAGAATAAATTGTATATATGAATCACTAGGATCCAGATGAGAAGGCTGGATCCTAAGAGGGATGATAAGGGGGATGATATGTTAGAATACCGAACAATACACTAAAATTAGTTTGTTGTTTTCTCGGTGATCATGTTTTTATTGTATTGAAACAATGGACATCGTAGCTATTGTATTGTAATTACTATATATACAGTAACGACTGGTGCGCATTTGCCGCGGTCTAGCCTTTTAAACATGATGCACGACATTTATACTGGGGGGGATGTACTATTTGTGACAATAGAACAACAACAAACTACTTCACAACGAAAACAATAGTAACTCGTTGCCTAGACGACCTTGTTTCGACACAAGAGTGATTGCACCACCAAGTATCTGATTGACATAGAACCGGTATCACGAATAGCACTTTATGCAGCTTGGGACTTTGTAGAACCTGTCCGTTACCGGCCGTCAATTGAATGGCAAAGCCTGGAGAATAGTGTTAGCCTTAGCCGAGTTCCTTCGTTTATCATGATTTTCCATCAGTTTCAACCAGGGGGGTGGCAACCGAGCAGCTCGGGACATCTACTCTACCTTCAGGTGCTTGACAGGTGCTTTCGGGGTCTCACTTGATGGCTTCCCAAAAAGGATTATCTTTGCTTAGTACAGTTCGAGTCCCTACCAAGTTGACCACTTGTTTGGAGGAACATCTCCTATAGAATTGCCTCGATACCTTTTCTTTCCTTCACTAGCTGCCTTCTCATCTAAATCTTTCATATTCTCAATGTCACTTGTTGCTGGGACTTCATTTTCTTCTCAGTAAGTCTCTGCAGCTTCTTCAGGTATTCCAAGAAGGTGCTCTTCCTTCTTTGACACATGCAGGCTGTAGGGGATATCAGGTACTTTGTGCAGCTCACACTGACCCAGTTGATCTGCAAAAAGTACCTGATATTCCTTGGGAAGCCACTAAGTGAGACCCCGAAAGCACCTGTCAAGCACCTGAAGGTAGAGTGGATGTCCCGAGCTGCTCGGTTGCCACCCCCCCGGACTGATCCATGATAGACTGGCGATATCAGATGCATGACCTTGATCAGATTTCTTGGTCTGCGCGCAACCGAATAGAAATTTTGTCTATATAGTCGAACCATGGTCATCGCGTTGAGTACAAAATACATCCCTCTTGCATTTCCAATTCGATGGCTGATCAGTACAAACTAACACCAGAAGATTACGTTCGTGACCTGAAGAAACTGTCAAATGCACGTTACAGCCAAAGTACGCTGTTCCTTATTCTGTCATTGTCGAAGCAACGGCTGAAGCCTTTTCAAGTCATTACCGCTACGCTGATGCTATATGATTTTATTTATCATATTCCCCACCAGGTGAGACTCACCATTTATACATACTCATTCCTCACATCTCTTCCCTCCTAGGTTCAGTACCTCCACAGGCATGTTTCCCATTTGATGGCCAACTATTGTCACTGACATATTTGAGCTCAGGAGGAAGTGGTCAAAACTCCATGTCATCTATTTTTCTGTCTTGATAAGTAACTGGGCAAGCATCATGTAAGTGTAATCCCTTACTTGATTGAATGAGACGACTGATCCAAATTCGCAGAATGCGTTCATATAGTATGAGGCAATCATCTGACATAAATCAAATGCATATTGACAACAACTTCACCAGATGACAATAAAGCCTGGGCATCGAGATCAGTACGACACTAATCTTAATTCAATTTTGATATATTCATTGACTAGGATGTCTTAGTAGTATAGATCAAATGTCTTTGCTGCTCGCTCTGACCTACCTCTTTGCCAGGTGTATTTTTGGACCATTCTTCGTCGAGTGAGTTTCATCATGATTCTCAAGGACTAAAATAGCTGATGTCAATAGATTCTTCACATTGTTGAATTCATTGGTAGTAAAAATTCTGCTGGTCCTCCGCCTTCGAGCAATTTGGAACAAGAATTTGACTGGTGAGAGAGCTAGAAACATGTGCCAGTAGACTCTATATATTGATTTTTTTGGATTCTAGTCTCACTAATTCTCTACATCATAACGGCAGGTATGTTTCGTAGAATTTGATTTCTGATTGATAAAGATGACTGATTGTCGAAATTAGCTGAGGTTCTGGTAGGCTTTAAACACAGTACGATGCCTAACTCACCAACTGATCGTATTTTTCAGACTTCGATGTCTGGGATGATAGTTGAAGTATATCTCGAATCCATTGCCGGAATGTTATACCCTCTCCATAGTTGCTGGGTGAGTACAGCGCCTATTTTGCTTGTCTACAACCGTGTTGCCAGTGCCCTTCAGTATGTGTTCTAACATATTTTGCTGACTTGCACAATCATTCTCACACAAAAAAGAATTACCAGGGCGATAGCAACCGCAATCGAAGTCCTCTTGACTTTTATCAGGTTTACCATGACATATAAAACACAAAAGGTTTTTGGTAATGGAATACGCGGCCATATTTCTCACATGAAAACCTCGACTCGTTTATTGTATGTGTTCTACCGCGATGGAACCTTGTTATTTATACCGTGAGTCGAAAATTAGATATTATTAATTTAACTAATGGTCTATTTATTCAGTCTCTTGGGTAAGCCCTGACTATAAAACAAGTGGGGTAGAACTCATTCCTTTTTTCAAAGTCATCTCATGCCTAGAAGTCGCTTATTTCTTCCTAGCTCCATCTAATATCATTTTGACTGTCCTAGCCTAGTATGTTGTTATTGTTGCCAGTCTTCCCCTTACTGACCCTAATGATTAGCTCTTCATGCTTCATTTATCCCTTTATTGTAAGCTAAAATCCTTCTTCCCTGTATCTCTATCATCATTGCTAATCTGCATGTTGCTCAGGTGTCGCGGTTGATATTCAATTTACTTGAAGCAAATTGTCCCTTGGAAGAAAGTATAGATTCCAGCACAATCGAAACCCTCAGGTTCTGTCATACAGAGTCTGATAGGGACAGTGAAGCAATTATCTCGCGAGGTGATAGAGGAGCTACCTCCCTGAGTGATGAAATACATGAAGAGGCAAGATGATGGGTAGAATCCATTTGGTGTTGTTCATCCTAGTAGATGATGTTGGATGTAGACGACATGATAACTATTTTTTTCTGTTCATTTCCCACCGCATGAGCAGCGACTTGTAAAGGGTTGAGCAGGACAGTTGATACCAATGAAACAGGAAGATGATTCCTGGATGACAGCAACTCGAGGAATCTGCTTGAGTGGATAGATGATACATTATTTATAGTTGAGAGCAAAGCAAGAATGGAAAATCTACACCATCAACAACTCATGGGCCATGGAAATTGTGTCTTATAGATCGTGGTCTTTGTAGAGCAGCAGTCATGGGTCGATTGATAGAATCAAACGAGGCATTAAAAGATGAACATATTCAAATGTCGACCTTGGTCAGTAAACATTTGATTTATTCTCATACGTTTTTACGCTGTTCCAGTGGAAAATTTACTTCGAGTCCATTCTAGGCGTACACAAGGCAATCTAGCCGCTTCCAGTACGGCGTGGCTGAAGATTACAATGGACCTCCATAACCAGTTTGAAACTCGTCACAAAGTATACAAAACTCTTGTCTCGTCCACATGACACCCCAAAACAGCTTTCTGATTCTCTCTTCTGAAGAATCTGGTCGTCACCGAGAGTAGGATTAGAAGAACCAACTGACATGCAATAGTGGCATAGATCCCCATAAGATAACGAGGGAAGTCAATCTGCCGGAAGACTGTCGTAGCAAAAATACCACCTAATCCTCCAAAGGAGACTATCATCGCGGTGGACACAGCGCGTTTAGAATGCGAGATGGTATTATTGGCTGACTGAGAACAAGATACCCGGTGAGACGACATCTTTCCAAGGTATCATCAAAAAGTGACACCTACATATGCAAGTATACTAGGAATACAACCAGCAGATCCGGCATTGGCCATAAAGATACCTTATGAAGATGAGCCACTCTCCTGAGTTCCCCGATATTAGGGTCATAAAAGATGGCATACCAAGATACCTCAATGACACAGAGTGCACAAAACCCATCAGAAACAACCCGAATAGGGTAAGGCCAGTCTGAAGAGCAATAAAAACTGCTCGCTGTTTATACTTATCGGACAGCCAGGAGAAGAACATGATGCTTATAGCCTGGATACCATCCGACTTTCAATAAGAAAAAGGGCATGAGTCCCAAAGAATGACGCACTGCAGAGACATATGGGGGTGCGCTCTGGACCCAGCATAGAAATCAGATTCAGGATAACATAATCAAAGTCCCATAAAAAAAACCTACCAATAGTAAGGACTGTTGAACAGACCATCCCATGGAACGAAGTATAATCGTGATGAAGAATCTGATGGATGGTGCATCAATACCAAGTGGAATAGTATCTACTGTACCTACCCAATGGCATACGCTGGAACTGTTGCGCAGAAATACATCAGGCCTGCGACGATTATTAGGACTTTTTGTATCCCAGATGTTCATGAAATAGGACTTACCGAACGCCCACATTCTCCAGTCACAAAGATGCAGGATGGTCTTCCTTAAAGTTAGCTCGTCAGGGATGGAGTCACCACGATCTCGTTCTACACGCTCAAGCACAAACTTCGTCTCCTCCTTGGTCAAGAAGGTGTTCTGATCCGGAAAGTCGGGTATGAAGAACCAAGATACGACGCCAAATACAATGGTAATCGCTCCTTCGATGATCTGACCAACAGGAAATAAGGATTTTAGGGCAGCTTCAGTGGATTTGGAGCGTACAAAGATCCAGGCCCAAACTGGAATGTCCCGTTTCTCGCCAAGGAGAGTCAAGACATATGCAAAAAAGGGGCTAAAACCGCCTGTCAAGATGGACACAAGATAGAATGCGCCAAGCCTTCATAATCCAAAGGAGGGCACAAAAAACACGGAAACCTCAGGGAAAAGCAAATTTCAGAGGACACGATGCGTCTTACCGCTTTTGTACTTCATGTCGAGTATACCTGGGGTTCAATAACAGCATTAAACACATCGGAATTGCCCAACACAATGGAGTTGTCTCACCAAGTCGTGATGACAAATACCAAAGCAGGAAAGAAGCCGGCCTAGTGTTCGCCCTCAGTGATTGATGTTAGAGGGCGGATAAGGGCATCTAATACCTCAAAAGCTCCGAGCAACATCCTACAGAGGGCGAGATACTTCCAAGACTGCACGAAACCCATTGCTAACTGAACGGCCCCCCATGAAACAACGCAGAATGTCAACCAATTACTGACCCCGAATTTACGAAGGATGGCAGTACTGGGAAATTGGCTGATGATTATGATGACACATTAGCATTTCACTTAATCCTGTTAGGCACTCAATGTAGATTGATGCCGGGGATCAGGGATGATTGAGCAGCACTCACAGAATGGTGTAAGGAATGAAATAGATAAAGGATACGATGCTGTATCGGGACCCCCTGCTAAGCTCCTATGCAAAACCCTTGAGCAATTCTTTTGATGACACCGAAGCAAAACTGGAAGGACATACCAAATCACGGTCCATCCCTGCAGTGCGTGCAATACTAAGGTTAGTCCTATCAATCAGTGCAATAGCATACAACAATCCCAACAACGGCAACATTCTGAAATCAATACGACGGCTATGCAACGACCGAAATACATGATCAATTGTGACATTAGACAGAGGGCCCATTAGTCCTAGGCACAAATGTTATGTGGAGTCGTGGCCCGCAATGACTCACATAAGTCGATTTCCCTGAAGTAAATGAAGTGAGCATTGGTCCTCATCAAGTCGTCCTTCAATGTTGCGAGCTTTCGTATTTACTCGTAAAGCAGTGTCCACATCAGGCGTAAAATTCTCGTAGTTATTTCCGACAGACATTTGACACCCCGTACTATCAGGAATGAAGGGCCTAAGAGCACTGATAAATGAAACTCAACGCTCCGGGTTGGGAGTGAGAACTCGGAGCTGAGGCTATACAAGGGACAACTAGTCTCCAAGACCTTTTATCAGCGACAACTGGCGCGATGCGGAGTTTTAAGAGATAGAACTTTGTTCTGTGTGAATAGCTTTTTATTCATAAAAGGTAAGGAAGGCGCCATATTCAATTGCAGCGGACGCACCTGGCCGACGTGGTCCAGTCTTATTGAGGTAAGCCCCGAGCGCTGGGTAAGAAGCAGGTCAAAAGAGCCCTTTGTGACTGTAGATCAGTGAGATAGGGCATCTGAGGATCGCATTCTTCACTTTACCTGACATGCGATGCTGAACCCCTGGGTCGTCGGCAATGACCGAGAAAAGGTTCAATGGTTCTGCAAGCACATGACAGGCATATTTGCGCTACTCAAGGAGAACTCATTGCAGCCTGTGAAGTGTGGTCAAATCCATTGCAGGCAAGAAGCGTCGGTCCTTAAAGTGGGTCAAGGTGCGCGAAGTTGCGAACTTCGCTCCATGACTTTCCACTGCTTCGTTACCGTCTCGGGAATTTCATAAGCCATTTGTAATCGGAACTTTTGAGGACCATGTCAGACTTGCCTCGTTTAATGGACTAGTGTCGTTGGGGTTCAGTCCATCATCAGAGGTGCACAATAGGATTACTAAACACCTTACCATCGGGCCGAATCCCAACACTGATTACAGAATGTAATTTGAGACTTGGAAAGGCACCAGGGCTAACACATTGCAAAAAGTTTTGAAGGTGGATGACAGTGGGCAGAAAAGACGTCGATCGAGAGTCAAAGCAACAAGGCACAAGCGATGTCTGGCTGATTTTATGGGGATTCACAGAATTTGCGTCAAGCTGTAATGGAAAGTGAGCGTGGCGAAGCTTTAGGGGGAACGAGTCGCCGAAGAAACCGATGATTCCGCGAGATACCAGATACAAAAATAGGAAGCCGATACATGATAACGAGAACGGATGTCCGATCTGTACGCAATACAGAGAAAAATGAGTTTGGGATAGGAGAAGAATGAATACAAAAATCCACCATACAATACAATACGTGAACTTCCTAAGCAGCTATTTCTCTTTCTGAGTTCAACATTTCTGAGATCTCTCGTTTGACTCCCTTTTCTTGTCCTTGTCCTTGCCCTTATCCTTATCTGTAATTGAGGAGCTCGGTCCTTCATCTTGATATAACCCATGCTGGTCTATGTAGTCTACTACAGCATTTGGTAGGAGGTATCGCACAGAAAGTCCCCTCCTCAGGAATAGACGGACCTGTAATCAGGTATAGCGATATGAGCGGCTAAACTGTTCCACGAAGTCGATGAACACACCTTGGTGCTGGAAACGTCATTTTGAATCAGTTGTGATATCAGATAAATATTGTCACGCCAGCGTGCTAGACTATCGACAGCCTGGTCAATCCCTGTCCCAGCTCTTTCCACAATCAAGCATCCATATCGACCCAGTATGTGGTTCAGCTGATATTGACGTAAAATATTTGACTCGTCTTCACCATGAATCGACGTACATCAGAATAGCTCCACACTCCCGGTTCACTCATCGTTGCAATGAGATCTGAGCCTGCAAGTAGCATGGGCCGAACAGTTCTGTGTTCGCCCTCTTGTGTTGTGACTCCTCCAAGGATGGTGTTTATTTCATGATCGAAGTGGTCAAGTACAATTGCCGTGCGCTGATATGATTGAAAAGCTTCCCAAGAATCCACCATCAGTAAATTGTTAGATTCTTCGGATGCAAGTGTGCACATGTTGACTCTAGATATGAGGAAAGGTCGACGCCGTTGGAAAACCATGAGAGGATAGCGAGAAGATACATATATCAGTACGCCATTCAGACCATAATCAGAATGGAAATATCAAATGGTTTATCCGCTGGTCGGAATGCCGAGCCCGCAAAAACAAGCAGGAAAACGACAGAAAAGATGATGTACTTACCGGTGTCGGGCGGAGAGAAGTCCGGGTTTCTTGTACTCCTCGCTTACCGGACTCAGATAGGCGCCAACAATTTCGAAATCGGTATTTTGCCTGACATAGTCTCTTGCCATTTCAAACATGCGAAGATGAAGATATGTGACTGGGCTGAATGAACCACATGCGACGAGGACGATTGGTGTTTTCTTGGGGTCGCGGAGGGTACGGCGAAGGCGGTGGTGAGGGAATTCATAGTTTGGTGGGTTTGTGAATGATTCTGAAAGGTGGACATTTGGCTGGGCCATGATGGGAGAGGAGTATTGTGCGGAATTAAATATAAATAACTAATAGACTTCGGATATGAGGTATCATTCCCACGATCGCAAAGGTCCGGTTCGTCTAGCCGATGACTAAATCGATGCTGGGACAATTTTAAACCAGATTCGGGCGAAGGGAAGATAAGAATATTCTTGAAATACTTGGACCACCAGAGATAGGCGGCACCTTGATTGGTTGTCTCCTATTGGAAGATGAAGTCATCCACTTTTTCGCTTATCGTTAGGTCATGATGACGATGACATCGATACCATTGAGATGGATCTTATACTCTCGGCGACCCACAATCTTACCGCTACTTTTTCCATTTCCACTAGTTGTCCAGATCAGAGCTATCTGGACAGACTCGTGCTCTAGCGAGCTTCAAGAAGGGTTTTTTTAAGAATGAAAGTCAATTACAGTTCTAGCCTACAATATATGCAACTTTGCTACAGTTTATACAGTAGAATGCGTCACCAACAGTAAGAATTCCTAAGCCCTCGCTAATGTTTCATTCATCTTGCCTTCCTCTGAATGTTCCTTGGGTTTGCTTAAGCACCTCTCCATTCTGATTTCCCATCCAGTGCCCCATTGGACCTGATATATAAGTCACTACCTAGATACACTAGTTGTGTTAGAATTCCAAACACGGTGGCCTAGTTTACTATTGGTCTTCTACTATAATCAGAAAGGGACCCCCTAGTTTGGTGGCAACTTAGAATGAAAGTCGATAAAACCGAAAAATTGTTGAATTCTCTTGCCGATTTTTCTTGCTGCATAACAATGAAAACAAGGTTGCGGAGGGACAAGCAAAAGACAGGTTCTTCAATCTCAAAGACATAGAAAATACTAACCAGCCATAGATAATGGGGTGGAATGTTGACACTACCAGATTACCCGTTGTTTGATGAACATAAAAAAGGTCTGTTCCACATTACAGCAATGTGTCTTCTCTGAGACAGGACCACAATTATTGCATCAGCTCTGAGAACGCCAGGCAACATTACCCAGCTTGATTGTCTTGTGCAGGAATTGCCTATGTGCGGCAGAAAGAAAAAAGACAAAGGAATGCACCGTCACGAAATGGAACCAAAATGTTCCAAGTAAAGCACAGCATCGCCATTCCACTGAATTCCATGGCGACACTATTAAAAGAGATCACCGCACTGGATCATATTGGTGAATTCCACAGAATGCATACCAAAAGATTTTTTTCCACTTTTGTCAAGACTGGTTAATCATACAACACAAGTATATAGGCTGGCATCGCATTCTCCCCTGTCTCAGTTGCTTAACCCGCCGAGGTGAAGTTTATATCTGTATTAATCCATGTACTTACAAACATCCTGTGGACATTTCTTCTTTGATAGATAATGGATAGTCACTTACCACGGTGACCACTGAGACATTTCTCGTTTAATACCAATTCCCGGCCCTTCTGAATGAGGATAAGACAGAATATGATTGACGCAGTGGTCAATCACAAAGCATCGCGACGCATCAGAAATTTCCATAAATTTTCTATTTAAGTCTATTGTGAACCCATGTCGGAATGCAGTGCTTTTATGAGTGGCACAAACCGACGTTCCTGTTTAGTGATTGTTGATAGTGTAGCTTGGACCCACTTTTGTGTCACGTCCACTATCTTCATCTATTGTATCCAGCCCTACCGATAGACCACAACTCATCAGTTATTTGGGTAAGTAGTATTAACCCTGCCATTAGTTACGGTTAGTGTTGAATCGGGCATTTAGGTATAAAATGACATATATTTTCTTTGTGGCAATCACTTTACCATCATTCCCTTCACAATTCTGACGAGTCGACTCTACGCCCCTAATTTTCTACAACGTCCAGCACATCTTCATGGGATCTCAACCGAGTACTAGAAGGTGCAAAGGCGGACGAAATCGTCTGTCTTACATGAAAGTTTTGGACTATGATGAGAAGAGGAATCCAGCGAGGGGAAGTATGAGACGTAAAACACTCAAGGTCTTCAGATTCGCATTTCACTTTCATACCAAAGAAGAACGAAAGAAACAACGCAGCAAGAGGTCGTGTGTACGGTATAGTGCCAGCATGCTGCATGATGAACAAAAATCGATGCTATACAGAAATCAAGATAACCCTGTTAGCACTTTCTCATTTTTTTCAAGCTGACTTCCTAACAATCAGTTCGAACAGCTCTATCGCTCTCACCGTTACTACTTTCAACACGGTACAATAAAGGGCTATTACTACAGCATTTCTCAAATGTTACTCCTACCTACCGATCAATCGCGAGATACAACTCTGTTGCTCTAGAGAGGAACCAACCAGGGATCACGACCATATCAAGCCACAGAGAACGCCGCCCTGTGGCACCGATGCCACCAGTCTTACAAGCCCTCCCTCTGACTCGTTTTTATCACCTAAAGCCCAAAATAAGTACCCTAGAGAGCCAAAAACTTCCTGCTTGTCAATCCAAAACGAACTGTTCATCGTGGCCACCGTTCAGAATCGCGAGGTCCTCCCTCCCAGTTAGTTCATCACAAGGTAGACATCGTGATCATAGGCTGTCTATAACAAATATCACCGGAGTAAAAGTTGTCTGGAGAATTGCAACGACAGAGGGGAGCAGAGGGCACCAAAAACAAGAAAGTTACCTTTCACTTCTGCGAAGACTACCCCCACGGGGCTTTACGAAGCCAAACGAAGACATTTACGTGTCAAGAGGGACTTCTGGGTGAGAATGATTGTTACGATGTTTATTAGTGACAAATTCAAATTTAAACGTACATCTATACTTTTAAATGTTCGTATACATATATCCAAAAGATTACAAACAATCACAAAATTAAGCAATCTTGAGGCATGAACAAGCACTAGGCAAACAACATCCTGTGAACTAGAAAAGTCCGAAATTTGTGAAGAATTGTGCAAACTCATCAAACAGCTAATCCGCGTCAACAAGAGTTCCCAGCACCGGCGACTGGACTGAGGTAGCTTCGTATGCGGGTGGCCTCTCACCTGCCTCGCTCTGCTGCCCGGAGACCAGGTTTTCAAAAAGGGTATTTGCAATAATTATATCATCAGAGCGTCTTAATGAAGCCATTGAAACTGGGTCCACTGCCTGGTCATCCGCTGCGGAGACATTGGAGTCTGTTGAGTCGTATGAAGCTGTATGCTCGAACTTTGGCCGATACATGCTCGGACGATGATATGATTCTGCTCCAGAGTGAAGATCTTGGGGCGTGCGGCAGGGACAGCCCTGAATAACGTGCTCAACCCGGTGTAATGACTCGGAATAACGAGGCAGAGAGGACCATTGTGGATTGCACCGACACTAGAAAGATGGTAAGACGAGTATTCTATCTGCGTCACAGAAAAAATTCACAGAAAGAATATGCACTGGCGTCTGCACAACAATGTCGAATAGTTTCCTTCGCCCATCTTTATCCAACGACTGGTTATCGCCTCTTTCCAACCTGAGGATGATCTTCAACGTATGACTAACGACCATATTTGCTCGTTTGTTTTTATTTGTCGGCATTATCATCGAACATGAGTCCGGAAGTTTTAGATCTAGATGGAAACTCCAAGGTCCAGGTCCCATAAAACTCGAAACTAACTCTGAGATTTCGGCATTGTTCTCGAGCTGAGAAGACAATGCTGTGAACAAAGGGGACTCATAAAATGCTTCAGGATCATCTGATTCTAGAGGCAACACATGTGAAGCGTTTCTTCCCTCGTTACGGATGCAGAGAAGTTCAATGCGAGAGGAGGGATCTGCGCGAGCGAGTTTGCACATGTTGATATAGTATTCGGTGTGCTCTTCAGTGGATGCGGATTTTCCAAAGTGTAAGAGAAGGAAGATGATATTAAGATGAGCTTACCTTCAAGGTATACTGCAATCCTATAGACTTTCGCCTTTGATAGAGGCATCAAAGTGAAAGTCACAGGTAGTGTCCCGCCAATATAAAAACTTCGACCAGAAACAGCGATGAGATATTGCAACTGATGATCCCAGTGTCGCTCGATGATGATATTCTCTGTCTCCTCGATATCATCATCTGTTGGGGATGAGACCACGATTACAGGACGCTCAGCAGTGTACTTATGCCTGAACGCTCCTGGGCGATGGACATGTGCATGTAAGCGCCATGAAACAGCGCCGTAATCACAAAGCATTGTTGGTGGCGAATCTGCTGGGATCTGAAAATATATTGGATACGTATAGATGCCTGGAAATACTTGCAGGTTATTTCCATTTTCATAGATCAAATCAAAAGAGCTGACCCTTCTTGAACTCTTTCCAACCTCGACCTGCGTCTTTGTGCACCTTGGGATCATCTAAGTGCAATATCTCCCCAAACTTGTCAAATATATGATGCTCTTTGAAACCCTTTGGCCTCAATGTTCTACCCTCGGCCTCCGTAAATTGTGGAGCCGGCAGTTCCGCGTTAGATCGCCTGTCCCTTGTCCGTCCTCTCACAACACTACTATGGTCATCTCTCGAAAACTCTCGAGAGCGTGGAAGTTTGGGAGAAACAACATCCATCAGAGCTTGCGAGACGCTCGCTAGTTTGAACCGGTTGAGCCTTACTCGATCGTGATCAGACGTTAATGATCGGGGTGTGAGGGAACCTCTGTTCACATTTCTCGGACTGCCAGCCTGCTCTGACGTTGACATGTAGTTATCATCTGATGCACCGTCCGTAACGTGTCGCGCGGAAAACTCGTGTCGTGCTGGACTGTTGGTTTGTGATGGGGTCAACGCAGGCGAAGCTATGGAAAGGATTAGAATGTTAATTACTAGGGAACCAAGGTATGCTTCTCACTCGGTGTATAGTGTCTTCTATCCAGAGCGGTACGAAATTCCTCTAGACTGTGGGCGGAATTCGGGTCTTGGCTAAGCGGATGTGGGGAAGAGAGGGCAGATTGGGGATTGCTTGATAAAGGAGTAGAAGCCAAAGCAGAATAAGGTGGAGCATCAGAGAAATATTCACGCTGAGAGACATAGTTGGATTGGTAGTGAGGAACATCAACACTGGCATTGCGAAATTGGCGTGAACCTCGCGAAGCCAAGTCCCCGTCGGGGGTATGATTACTGTTGACACCCTCCTGATAGGCATGATTTCTGGTGTGTTGGGAAGTATTAGGATGTTGCTCCTCCCAATCGTCGTGATGTAAATCATGATCCTGCGCCGCAATACCGGGTCCTATTGAGGCAGCCCTACGAGAATGTGCCTTGGAAGCCTCAAAGAAAGTGGTATATGCACGGAAAAAGCAATGCTCTTCAGCAACTTCAATCCTACGAGCTCCAATGCCTTTGAAGAAGAGTGGATGAACCAGGATGTATAAATAATCAGATCAGAGAAATTACGAGCTAACCTTCGGGCCATGCCGTTTCCGTCTTCCCCACTAACTCAATCTCTATCCTAGAAATTTTGGTCGGTTTTGCGAGAAACAAAATCAGTAAGCCACGTAGGATAGAAGGTTTGTCTTCTGAATGGGTATTGCCGTGTATAGAATTGCTTGAACGTAGAAAAACAGCAGACTCTGTTAGTCGGACATTGAGTGAATTCTTGCTCTTAGATAAATCTTTGTCCAGAGGTTGGCGCATGGGACATGCAAGACTTGTTCAAAAGTAGATGAACGGGGCGGGGGCGGTGGATTACTAGTATAAATTTTTGGAAGAACAGGTGATGCCGGAATCTGATTCTCACGGAGTTTTATCACAAGCTTTACTAGGACAGACAGAATGCTCCTTGTTTGATCAACAGTCTATCATGCTACTGATGTCTTCTATCAAATTTATCTTGGGCCCCCCTTTTTTAAAAAAATCATCAGTTTATTACATGGTGTTTGATAGCAGTCTGTGGCAGATAAGTCCAGTTGAATACATAGAGAGAGAGAGAAAGAAGAAAAGGAAAAGAACAGGAGAGGAGAGAGGAGAAGAGAGGAAAGAAAGAGGAGAAACACTAATCATGGGAGACAGAGGCTGATAGCTACACTATCAATACTGTCCTGGAAGCAAAAAGCTTGAGGATTGTCCTGTAGAAACTTCACTATCGGAGGGAATACCCAATCAAGTAGTAGTTCATGTAGCAAGGACATTTGATATGGTGTCTAGTTTCCTACTATTGTACAGTGCGATTGCGACAGAGATATCTAGTAATAAATTAGTAAGCATGGGTAAATGGAGTGAAGATTATCAAGTCTAAATTTTTATCAATCCTCCCTAGGTAAATCAAAATCAGCTCAGCTCAGGAATGTATGTGAATGAAAACATACTCTGCAGGTTCTCTCCGAAGAAATGCAACATCAACGATCGCAGAGAAAGCTGCAAACGCGAGACCACCACCAAAAGCTGCTTTAGGTCCGGAGTTCCGCGCAAGAACGCCACCAGCAAGAAATCCTGACGATATCGAGTTCCAAATGTCATTCTTAGCACGATACTGGTTTTTTTTAAGCTAAAAACATCCCTCACGAAAAATCTGGTGTAAACGTACCCCTTCGATCACACACTCAATCCCGGCGAATAGTGCTCCAACTTTTCCAAATCCCTTGCCAGTCGAATACATTCCTCTTCCCATCTCCTTAAATATCTGACTAGCCTTCTGCGTCGTGTTCATGCCCGCCTGTGATCGCTGTCGAAGTAGGGGATCTTCATATGCGAATGAAGCAGACATAAGTGAGAAGAAAGCACCAAGTCCAAATCCTACAAGCCACAGCTCCGGATACAATGAGCCCAAGCTATGTGTAAGATGCGAACACTGACCTACGGTCCCAGCTATGACAGTCTTAGCAGCACAAGATTCCATAACCATGGACATTATGTTCTGATACTTTAACTGCTGTATAAGTACAGCCCGGTCCTCTTCTGTGAAGCCAGGTGGTAGAGGTTCCTTGCCCGGTGCCCATACTGGAGCTTGGTAAGGCCATTTTCTGAAGGGGTCCATAGCCCCTAGTAGTGGCAAATTTTGGTCTTGCGAGCCAGTATTTGTATGTATTTGGCTCTAGTGAATCAGTAGGATATCAGCATGCCTCACTCTACATTTGATGCTCCATGCCTATATACTCCTAGTGTTGTGGATATATCTTTCTGAACATATGTTTATTTCCATCTTGCAAATATTCATTGCTGTGAAAAAACGTAAAGTTGGGTCGATTTTTAGGCCGTTTCCCGTACCCCCCCATTGTTGCTTAGCTGTTTGTGTACCTCAGAATTGTGGAGCAAGACTGGGAATATTTCACATTGTGGACTGAATATTGTTACTCAGTATTTCTACAGTGTTATATTATCCCTGCTACTCATTGTAAAACCTAGTGGACTGGCAACAATTTACCACCTCTATTTTAGCATCTGATGAAGGTGTTTTGAGTACTTCAAAGACACTTTGTGCACAATTGGAAAGGTCTAGAGCTTTCTAATAAGATCATTGTGATCAGCTTCTTGACAGCAGAGATATAACTGAATGAAGTCTGTGACACTACCCTTAATTTGTCTTGAGTCTATAGATAGTCATTGTGGGGGTCTGTCCATACCGTGTCTTGGCTTGTGGTTGATACAACTACAAACAAAGTGCAGACTGCATTTGAGCGTTACAAATTTGGGAAGGCTAAAGCAAGACTGTTTTCAAGTATCACACCTCCACTGCCAGAGTGATTCATCAAGTCCAAGTTAGCATACCGGACACCTCAACTCCATTTTTACAACTCCTCATGATCAAAAGACGTGTGAACGGTTGTACTTGAGAAGTGGGACATTCGGGTCCGAGCTATCAATCACCGGGGAAGGGTGTATTTTAGCCGTCCATTCCGAAGCGCAGCACAGGCTGAGACTGTCCCAAAGCTGTGCAAATCATTCGTTCATGTAGATGCCAAGCATCACTGAAGCACATACTTGAAACAGATGATCTCATTTTTATAAACCCGCCTCTCATAAACTCGATAGCCTCGTAGTTGAACAGGCTCTAACGAATACCATGTTCCGACAGTCAAAATTTTTTTATAGTTGGACCCTTGTCGGGAATGACAGTTTTTACGATAGCATTCCTGTGTTTTCGTCAGGGTTTGAAACCCATCAAGGGTCTAGTCTGCTGCGATCTCTTATCCTAATGTCATTATTGTCATTGTCATTATGGAAAGATTGTCTGTCAAGGAATAATCAAGGCTCAATAGTGACACCAGAAAGCTTATGCATGGCACCGAAGCAAGTGTGGTTGTAAATATGAACCTGCCAGCGGACCACTAAATTCTAAAGATCGGAATCGGAAGGAAATTATACTCGATGCAGGGAGGAAGATCGACGTGGTCTCAAACGCCTCGGACATACCTCTGTCTACTTCATTGGGATCTGGATTAGCGCGTGCGTGTGTATGTAGTTAGTCTACTGCTGGACATATTTAACTGAGTCTTTTGTCCCTAGAAGGACTTCCTGCGTTCTTTACTCTACTCTGTGCTTCTCCGGTGTCATTCCCTGAGGTATTCGGTCTTACTTGGCTCTTCCAGTCAGGACTGGGGCTCTTGATACGAGGAAATGGTGCGTATGCTCCCACACAGAGGGATCTATATTCATCTGAGTCATGTTTTCGGAACAGGAGACTGCCATATACGATTGCTGGAACAACGAAGAAAATATAGAATCCTCCGACGAAGATTCCGCGCCCAGCACTCCGACAATGACTACTGCCAAACAAATAGAACAACTGTATCGTAGATTGCAGTACATCCGGGGGGAGCTGGATAAAAATCACTGGGAAAACGAGATAGATGAGAGAGAAAAACTTGAAGGCAGGTGGATGAACCTTGCTAAAGTACCTTCACACGAAGCATATCGAGACGACAGCGATGATTTTCATTTGGGACAATATACGAGTAACGACGAAATGCAAGTTTCAGGCCTGCAGTCCAAACATCCGAGGGAAAGGAAAGCTTTTACAGTGCCCCCATCAACATGCTGGATAAACGAAATCCCGTCTGAAATTTTGGTACTCGTGTTCGAGTTGGTTTTGAGTACAAACGAGGGGTATTCAGACGATGCGGCCGAATTTGGCGGACGCAATGGGTGGAGGTCACCAATAACCTTGGGGCATGTGTGTTGCTCTTGGCGGACATTGGTACTAGAAACACCATCGCTCTGGAGATCGTTTTCCCTTGTGCTTGATACAATTCCACGGTTAACGGAAGGGTTGAAAGCATCTCTCCATTTGTGGCTGCAGGGCTCGAGATCAATAGAGGT
>Ga0153947_1000274_pt1 | contig 24794 bp, 26 predicted proteins | sample TSNJ031MetaG_FD_104697 | JGI IMG/M metagenome (GOLD analysis project Ga0153947, IMG submission 104697) | Attine ant fungus gardens microbial communities from New Jersey, USA - TSNJ031 MetaG | ecosystem: Host-associated > Fungi > Mycelium > Unclassified | place: USA: New Jersey, Wharton State... | reverse complement strand
TCCCCACCCGCGGGATTGCTGCCGGAGGCGGCGGACAGGGAGCCGTCCGCGCACCCGCCCATGGTGCACAATATCACAGCGGCGGCCAGCACAGCGCCCAGCAACCGCCCAAACCGGGCTGGCGCCCCGTGTGTGCCGGTTAAGCGGGCGGTGCCTGGGGAAGGCTGCCGGCTGGAGGGTTGAAAGGACAGGGATTTGCGATACATCATGGTGACACGCTCCTTATTTTGTTGGGGGTTTCTTTGACAACTCATCTCTGGTGCGCTGTAAGAGGAACAAATAAATAACCCACCTATACCATTCTATTGTTTATCGTGAAACAGGGCTCACTTCACGCAGAAAACGTGAAAATTCCGCGGGACGTTCTGCGCCGCCGCATGTACAAGGGGGCCCCTCCCCTCACAAAAGCGGCTGCGCCGCGTTTGTGACACGCTGATGGTCGCCCTGCGGCTATTATAGCACAGCCTGCCCACCCTGGACAAGGTGTCTTAATGCCAGATCGTGTTGACATGATCTGAGCACAGGGGATAGAAAAATTTTTCCTCCTGTTGTTTAGACGCTCTTCCAGATGGATATCCTTTTATCGCGGGAATTTGTGTAAAACTTGCCAAATTGTTCTTTTTGGTATATACTTCCCTGCAATCCAACCTAAAGGAGGATTTTGTCATGAAGACAATGAACCGGCCGGCCCCGCTGGCGCTGGCCCTGGTCCTGTCCCTCTCCCTGGCTTTACCCACAGCTGCGGCGGCATCGGACTTTACGCTTTCCATATATGCCTCCAGTGCAATCAATGTGCAAACAGGCCTGACACTGGAGCAATACCTTCCCTCTGCAGGCAGTTTTTCCCGGGAAAACGCCATGGAACTGGATACGGTGGTCAACCGTGTCTCCAGCGACTTTTCCCTGTCCCTTTCCTCCTCCAGCGATCAATTTTCTATTTTGCTGGAGTGCCTGACCGATATGGACGGCGATGGGGAATATGAGTGGCTGGCGGAATCCGCCGCCGTGAAGGGCACCCTTACCGCAACAGATACTTTGAGCAATGAGGAAATCGCCGTTTGGTTTTCACCCGGAGAAACGGTATCCCTCTCCGGCCTTACACTCATTGAGTGGGGAATGAATCAGGTGCTGCGCCGCCTCCCCTCCGGCGACACCCCTGTGAGTGATCTCTCTCCGGTGCAGAGCAGCGGGGTTCTCTACTGTGTCACTGTTTCACTGAAAGCGCCGGATGCCCAGTCTCCCTACGCCACGCAGGCATACTATTTCCAGGTCGATTTCTCGGCGCCAAGCGGGCGCGTTCAATCTGAATTGGGCGCGGCGGCTTACGCGGATGTTCCCGCCTGGGCCTGGTACTGGGACGCTGTGGACCGCTGTACCCGCGCCAATCTGCTGACGGGAAATGGAGACGGCACCTTTTCTCCCTCTGCCGAGATTACCCGGGCCATGCTGCTTCAGGTGCTGTATAACAGTGCCGCCTCCTCGGTGACAGCGCCGGCCTCCTTTCCGGACGTTGCGCCGGCCGCATGGTATAGCGGCAGCATCTCCTGGGCAGTGGACTGCGGCCTTGTGGGCGGCTATTCAGACGGAACCTTCCGTCCCGCCTCCTCTCTGACGCGGGAGCAGATGGCCCTGATATTACAGCGGTTTGCCCGTGTACAGAATTTGCAGGGGAGCGCCCCATCTGACCTGTCCGGCTATTCGGACGGGGCCCGGGCTTCCTACTGGGCGGAGGAGGCCGTGGGCTGGGCAATCGGAAACGGACTGTTTTCTCTTCGAAGCAATGGGAAACTGGATCCCCAGGGCACCATTACCCGCGCAGAATTGGCCGCTGTTCTGGTGAACTTTCAACAAAATCTCCAAATGCCGGATCCTGTCGCAGCGCTCTCAACCATGACCAATTGGGCTGTGGGCGCCATTGCACACTGACGAGGCAACGGATCATTCAGCAAACCAGCGGTACGCGGCAATGGTACGGGATGGCAGCGCGGCATATGGTCACGCCGCCATCCCGCCGTCTCTGTACATTTGGAGAAAGCCCCTTCCATGGGATGGACCGAACTTCAAAGCTGAGATCTTTTTCTTGACATCCGGAAAAAATCAGATATAATAATTAAGCCTGTCTTTTTTAAGATAGGTTATCCTTGCTCCTGGATGTGTCCAGGGGCCATATGTCCATAAGGAGGTGCGAAAAACATGGCAAAGATCAATGCAAATTACGAGGTGCTTTACATCCTCAAGCCCAACCTGAGTGAGGAGGAGACCGCTGCCCTGGTGGAGCGGTTTAAAGGCGTTGTGGAAAACGGCGGAAACGTCACAGAAATCGACCAGTGGGGAAAACGCCGTCTGGCCTATCCCATCAATGACCTGATGGAGGGCTACTATGTGCTGATGACCTTCACAGCGCCCGCTGAATTGCCCCGCGAGCTGGACCGCCTGCTGCGTATCAACGATGGCGTGATGCGGTCTATGATCGTGTGCAAGGACCAGTAAGAGGACGAAGACATGCTGAATCGTATTATTATTATGGGTCGTCTGACCCGGGACCCTGAGCTGCGGCACACTCCGGCGGGGGCGGCGGTCGCCTCCTTCAGCCTGGCGGTGGACCGTGATTTTAAGGACAAGACCACCGGCGAGCGCGCCACCGATTTTATCGATGTGGTCGCTTGGCGCGCCACGGCCGAGTTTGTCAGCCGCTATTTTACCAAGGGCCGTATGGCTGTGGTGGAGGGCCGCCTGCAAATCCGCGACTGGAATGACAAGGACGGCAATAAGCGCCGCAGCGCCGAGGTGGTGGCCGAAAACATTTATTTTGGTGACGCGAAGCCCGGCGGCGGAGACGGCGGGTACCCCTCCAGCTTCCCTGCCCCGGCGTCTGGCGGATACCCCTCCACGGCTGCGCCGCAGCCCATGGAGGATCAATTTGCCGAGCTTTCCGATGACGGTGAACTGCCGTTTTAACTTTGACCGTTCAGGTTTCAAAAGGAGGTTAATTCCATGGCTATGGATCGTGATAATAGAGGCCCCCGCGGCCGCAAGCGCCGCAAGGTCTGCTCCTTCTGTGTAGATAAGGTGGAGCACATCGACTACAAGGATGCCGCCAAGCTGCGCCGCTATACCTCGGAGCGGGCCAAAATCCTGCCCCGCCGGACCACCGGCACCTGCGCAATGCATCAGCGCCAGTTGACAGAGGCCATCAAGCGCGCCCGCCAGGTCGCCCTGCTGCCCTATGTGACCGACTGATCCCGTTGACAGACGGAACTGCACCGTTCCTTGCAACGGTGTAAAAATGGATCAAAGCTGCCGCAACACAGTTGTTTGCGGCAGCTTTTATTTTATAAAAAAGAATACATAAAAAATGATTAAATATTATTTGACAATTTAGTTCTTAATATGATATAATTATGAATGTTAATTGATTAACAACTTTATTCCATGCGTTTCTCAATTTTGTTGCTGGCCGGCACAAGTTAGAAAATAAGAACTTGATCCATAAACCAAGGTACAGGTCGTACGAAAGAAAGGATATCTTTATGAAAAGAACAATTTCCATGTTATTAGCTGTCGTTTTTATGGTATTACCCAGTATGTCCATGGCGACATATGCCGCTCAAACTTCAACCGGGGAAGTGTATACAGAGGAATGGATCATCAACGAGTTAACCTCTTATGGATTTAGTACCCAAGAAATCAATCAGCTTCTGGAAGATTTTTATGCTGGAAATGAAACAGCGCAGGCCCTGAGAAATCAAAGCCCAGGACCAGGGATTTCTTTGTTTACCGCGCCTGGTGATAGAAAAACGGAGACCTACACGATCAGCAAAAATTGGCTGGCAAGCATTGGAATAGCTGCTGGCGTGATCAGCGCAACCGATTGGAAAATTGCACTGATCAAATTTGTCGGGATAAAAATTTTACCGGCTGTCGCTGTCATTGCCGCAGGCTTGCCCTCGTTTCTTCCCGGCAATGGAATCAAAGTAAGTGTGGTATATCAGTGGACTTACGGTGATAATTCAATGGAGTATTCATGGATTCCAGTCAGTTTTTCCTATAAAACATACTAAATTTTTGTAAAAACAAGATAGAAAATGAAATGTTAAAACAAAACTCAAACAAATTCCTTGTGTATCTCCTGTCAGCGCTTATGGGACTGTTTGCGTTAAATTTTGCATGGTCCTTTATTGAAATACATGTTACGGTGCTGGTCTTGCTTCCCGTAATTTCGACCTACTATAAAGATTATTTAAACAAGAACTACGCGGCGGCATTGTCAAAGGAAATAAAATTTTTAAAGATCGTGGTATTGACATACTATATTCTTTTATTGTGTGTAACGGTGTATCCTTTGATATTCTAGCACTGTACCGCCAGCTGCTATTCTGTTCGGTGCCGCGCCCCTCAAAACAGCCGCACCAAAGCCCCTGCCAGTCAGTCACTGGCAGGGGCTTAAAAGTGTTTGATCAGCAAAGGAATTGCACCAGCAAAATGACCGCCACATTCACCGCGTATACGATAACCAGACCAAAAAACTGCCTTTTTTGCAGCATCTAACTGTCCTCCTTTAGAAACCGGCTGACAAAATTCAGTGTACGAGAGGAGGCAATGGAATATACCAGGGAAAAGCAGGGAAGACTGTACTGAAAAGAAAGTTGCCGCCTGTCATTTACAGGCAAGCGAAAGGAGCGAGGTACATGGTCAAAGGAGTCACCAGGCAGGTTATTTTAGTGAAATCCCCCGATCCAAAGCTGTTTGAGGAGGCCATCTTTATTGTCAAGGAGGAGGCGCTCAACCGGGAGGGAGTTACGCCGGAGCAGGTGATTCGGCAGGCCAGGCAGGCCGCCGATGGGTATCTGCGCCGCAGCCGGAAGCAGGGCCAGGTGAAGTGCGGCTTCCTTGAGCCGGCCATGTGGATGGGCGCGGGCGGGGTGTTGGCCTCTCTGGCTTGGGCCGGTTGGCTCCTGTTTCTGTAAATTCACCTTTAGCGCGGATACGGCATACACTGGAGCGAAATCTTGCTGCCAACGGCCCCGGTATTTTTTGTCAGATCCGCCTGTCCCGCGGGGAGGAGGGATTATCCTCCCTGCGGCAAAGGGCCTGTCTTGTGGCCGCTTGGTTAAGAAGGTTCCTTTTTTAGGAAGGAGTGTACATAGTTATGTGTGGAATCTGTGGATTTTGTGATTTTCACCGGGACAACAGCACCCTCCCCTGGCGGGAGGCGGGGCATCAAATGGGAGAGGCCCTCAACCACCGGGGGCCTGACGACAAGGGCCTGTGGCAGGGCCGGGACTGCGTGCTGGTGCACCGGCGGCTGTCTGTGATGGACCCGGAGCGGGGGTGTCAGCCCATGGTGCGGGAGCGGGGCGAGAGTATCTTCACTCTGGTGTACAATGGGGAAATTTACAACGCCCCGGCGCTGCGCCGGGAACTGGAGGGGCTGGGGTATTCCTTTGCCACCGATTGCGACACCGAGGTGGTGCTGTGCGCCTGTATGGAGTGGGGCGAGGGGGCGGCGCCCCGCCTGGAGGGCATCTTTGCCTACGCCTTTTGGGACAGCGGAATGCATCGCCTCCTGCTCTGCCGGGATCGCCTGGGAGTGAAGCCGCTCTTTTATGCCCGGGTGGGGGAGAGCTTTGTCTTTGCGTCCGAGCTAAAATCCCTGTTCCGCTACCCCGGACTGACCCCAAAAGTGGGCAGGGAGAGCCTGTGCCAGGTACTGGGCCTTGGGCCGGCCCGCACTCCCGGTCATGGTGTGTTCGAAGGGATGTGGGAGCTGGAGCCGGGCTGCCAGATGGATGTCACCCCTGGGGGGGAGCGCACAAGCCGGTACTGGAGCCTGGCCAGCCATGAGCATACCGACAGCTATGAGGAGACGGTGGAGCGGGTGCGCGGCCTCCTCTCCGGAGCCATCCGGCGGCAGCTGGTGAGTGACGTGCCCCTTTGTACGTTTCTTTCAGGGGGGCTGGATTCCTCCATCATTACAGCGGTGGCGGCGGAGGAGTATCGGAGGCAGGGCCGGCCGGCGCTGGAGAGCTTCTCCTTCGAATATACGGACAATGATAAATATTTTAAAGCGTCCGCCTTCCAGCCCGACTCTGATGCCCAGTGGGCGCAGCGGGTGGCCGATGCGGTGGGGACAAGGCACAGGGTGCTCCGCTGCGACATTCCCAATCTGGTTCACCTCCTGCCTCAGGCCACAAGGGGGCGGGACCTCCCGGGGATGGCGGATGTGGATTCTTCTCTGCTGTACTTCTGCTCCCAGGTGGCGCAGGATCACGTGGTTGCCCTGTCCGGCGAGTGCGCCGATGAGGTGTTTGGCGGCTACCCCTGGTTTGAGCGGGAGGAGCTGATGAACGCGGACACCTTCCCCTGGTGCCCCGATCCGGAGCGGCGCAAGGAGGTAATCCGCCCGGAACTGTGGGGCCGTTTGGGCGTTGCGGACTATGTCCAGGACCACTACCGCCGCGCGGTGGCGTCCACACCCCGGTTGGACGGCGAGACAGGAAGCGATGCCCGGCGGCGGGAAATCGGGTGGCTCTCCATCAACTGGTTTATGGCCTGCCTGTTGGAGCGGAAGGACCGCATGAGCATGGCCTCCGGTTTGGAGGTACGGGTGCCCTTCTGCGACCACCACCTTATTGAGTATGTGTGGAATATTCCCTGGCAGATGAAGACCATGAACGGCCAGCGCAAACAGGTGCTGCGGGACGCGGCGAAAGGTCTGCTCCCCGAGCCTGTGCGAAGCCGGCCAAAGAGTCCCTATCCCAAAACCCACCATCCGCTCTATGAGCAGATGGTGCGGGCAAAGCTGCTGACCATCCTGGACAACAAAGACGCCCCCATCCACGCCATTGTGGAGGAAGATAAGTTGAGGGCCGGCCTGCTGTCCAATGGCGGAGACTATGGAAAGCCCTGGTTCGGACAGCTGATGGCGGGGCCCCAGCTCCTGGCCTGGCTCATTCAGCTCAACGGCTGGCTGGAGGAATATCCGGCGCAGCTATAGAACCTGTATAGATAAAGGAGCGTTTCACGAGGGTGAAACGCTCCTTTATTGACAGGCAGGAATTCCGCTCCTGTGTGGAAAGGGATTGATATACTTACAAACTAAATTAAGGCGTGGTCAGATGAATCGTTCTGCTTAGTCGGCATAGGCAAAATAGAAAGAACAACTTGAATCCGACTGAGAAATTGAAAGCGCCACGTCACCGGATAGGCCCCAATAATTGATATAGCGAAAGGCGTTGTTGTGCGAATAATTTAAATATTTTGTGCTGACACCCGAATCCTGGAGCGCTTCTATATAGGAAAAAACAGAATCATGAGACGCGTCTTGGCTATAAACCAAGCAGTACCCTTCCTCTAAATTTAAAATGTATTGCAACTTGCGGAAGTCATATTCTGAATCGGGCGCTAAAAAAGCCTCCGTCAGTACGTTTGCGGGCCATTCAATGGTTTCGGTAAAAGCTGCATCTTCAACCGTTTCCGGGGCAGGCGTGATGGATGATGGTTTCTCTGGCAGCAGGGAACAAGCGGATAGGGTTGTTAACAGTACGGCGCCACCAATCATCACGCTTAATTTCACCATTTTAAGGCATTGTAATGTCATAATAGAAAGAAAACACTCCTGCCGTTGTGGCAATGTTGTCTCCGGTACAGACCCCGTTAACTTCCACTGTTCCGGAGGTGCCGCTTACTTGAGTTCGTCCAGTTGAAACTGTTGTGCTAATGGTCGATGAACTGCTGTTCTCGATTCCTTTTTGCGCTATATCCAAAGGGCCCGCTTGAATAATTTGAATTTACCATCTTTTAAATGATCTGTCAATATAGAGTCAAATGTTTTGCACAATATAAATATAAATGGACCGTTTCGTAAAAAACCATCGAAAAAGCGGAGTGGCCCTCTCACAAAGGGGATCCTCTCAAGCCGGGATCCCAGGGGCCACAAAACCTGCCGAAAAGCGAACTGCGGGGCGGCTATCTTTTTGGCGTGTTGGCCAACGATTGCAAAAAATCAATCAATTTGCCCGGAATCCGTAAGATTTCGGGCTTGTTTTTCGGTCTGGATGCCATTGACAGTTGGAATAGGAACCCATATAATGTGATATACGTCTTTGTGCATCGGGCAAATGCCCTTGACCAGGGAACAAATTATGTTGAAAGGGGTCTTCCCAAATGAATGACCAGCGTGTTTACAACTTCTCCGCAGGACCGTCCATGCTTCCTCTCTCCGTACTGGAGCGTGCCGGTTCAGAAATCACCAACTACCGCGGCTGCGGGATGTCCGTGATGGAGATGAGTCACCGGTCAAACGTCTTTCTTCAGATTTTCGAGGAGACCCAGGAAAAGCTGCGCCGGGCGCTGAACGTGCCGGATGGGTATAAAATCCTGTTTCTACAGACCGGAGCCTCCGGACAGTTTTCCATGATTCCGCTGAATCTGATCGGCAAAACCGGCAAGGCGGACTATGCCGTGACGGGCAATTTCTCAAACCTTGCGATGAAAGAGGCAAAAAAGTACGGTGAGATTCACATTGCCGCCTCCTCCGCCGACCGCAGCCACACCTACATCCCCTCCCAGGAGGAGCTGGACCTCTCTCCGGATGCCAGCTATTTCTACTACTGCTCTAACAACACCATCTATGGAACAGAGTGGCAATCTATCCCTGAGACGGGGGATGTGCCGCTGGTGTGTGATATGTCCTCCGATATTCTGTCCCGTCCGGTGGATGTCGCCAAATATGGCCTCATCTTTGCTGGTGCGCAGAAGAATATGGCCCCTGCCGGGGTCACGGTGGTGATCATGAAAGAGGAACTGGCGGGCCGTGCGCTGCCCTGCACCCCTACGATCATGGACTACCAGACCATGATTGATAAGGATTCCATGTACAACACCCCGCCCTGCTGGTGCATCTACATGCTGGGGCTGACACTGGATTGGCTGGAGGAACAGGGTGGCATTCCCGGAATGGAGCGGATTAAGTCCGCGAAAGCCGCCATGCTGTACGACTGCCTGGATGCCTCGCGCCTGTTCACCTGCCCGGCGGAGAAGCCCTTCCGCTCCGACATGAATGTGACCTTCCGTTCGGTCAGCGATGAGCTGGACGCCAAATTTGTCAAGGGGGCTGAGGCCGCCGGCCTTGTCAATTTGAAAGGACATCGAAATGTGGGCGGCATGCGGGCTTCAATCTATAACGCCATGCCCGCCCAGGGCGTGGAAAAGCTGTGCGAATTCATCCGGGCCTTTGACCGGGAGAACTAAATCCGCATCCCAATTTGAGTTGTTCCGGGCCTCTGCCCGGAACAATGAATGGATCAAATCAGCCTGATATCCCCGCTAACGGCGGGGGTATCGTATAAAATGAAGAGGTGTAATGGTAATGTACCGCATCAAGACGCTCAATAAGATTTCCGGCGCCGGCCTAAGTCAACTGGATAAGGGTCGCTTCCGTGTGGGGGATGACGTGGAAAACGAAGACGGCATCCTTCTCCGCTCCGCCAATATGCATGATTACCAGTTCTCCCCCGCCCTGCGGGCGGTGGCCCGGGCAGGGGCGGGAACCAATAATATTCCCATCGACCGCTGTACGGAACAGGGCATCGTAGTCTTTAACACCCCCGGGGCCAATGCCAATGCAGTGAAGGAGCTGGTCATCTGCGCCTTGCTCATGTGCTCCCGGGATGTTATGGGCGGGATTGACTGGGTGCAGGAGCAGGCCCACACCGCGGGTGTGGAGCTGGCGTCCGCCGTAGAAAAGGGAAAATCCGCCTTTATCGGTCCGGAACTCACCGGAAAGACGCTGGGAGTCGTTGGTCTGGGGGCCATCGGCGTGAAAGTGGCCAATACCTGTTACCGCCTGGGGATGGAGGTCGTTGGCTACGATCCGTTCCTCTCCGTCAACACGGCCCTCTCCCTGGACCGGCACATCCATGTGGTAGACTCGGTGGACAGCCTGTATAAACAGGCGGACTATATTACCCTGCACCTCCCGTTTAACAGCAACACCAAAGAGATGGTCAACGAGGAGGCCATCTCCAAGATGAAAGGCGGAGTGCGCATTTTAAATTTGGCCCGGGGGGAGCTGGTGTGTGATGCAGATCTGATTGCCGGGTTGGAGAGCGGGAAAGTGGCAAAATATGTCACTGATTTCCCCAATGACACCATTGCAACGGTGAAAAATGTGGTCGCGATGCCCCACCTGGGCGCATCAACTCCGGAGAGCGAGGAAAACTGCGCTTTTATGGCAGTACGGGAGCTGGAGGACTATCTGGTCAATGGAAACATTCACAACTCCGTCAACCTGCCTGATGTGGAGATGGAGCGCAGCGGGATCTGCCGCCTGTGCATCATCCACAAAAATGTCCCGGCTATGCTCAGCCACATCACCGCGACCTTTTCTGAAGGGGATATCAACGTGGAAAACCTGACCAACAAATCCAAAAAAGATGTAGCCTATACCCTGGTGGATGTAAACACCCGCATCACCGATGAGGTGGCCGAAAAGCTGCGCGCCATTCCCGGCATGATCCGCGTGCGGGTACTCCACCACTGATGAAACGGCTCAAGATCCATTACAATGCCCCGGTGGTGCTGACTTTCGCACTGCTCTCCCTGGGTGTGTTGCTGTTGGGGGTAGCCACGGACGGCTGGACTACGCAGAAATTTTTCTGCGTCTACCGCAGCGCCCTCACGGATGTGTTCACCTATGTGCGCCTGTTTGGGCATGTGCTGGGGCATGCCGATTACTCCCATTACATTGGGAACATGATGTTTCTGCTGGTGATCGGCCCTCCGCTGGAGGAAAAGTACGGCAGCCGGAGGCTATTACGCGCCATTGCCATCACCGCGGTGGTGTCCGGCGCGGCGCAGATGTTGCTCTTTCCAAACGCCGCTCTGTTGGGGGCCAGTGGGATCGTCTTTATGATGATCGTGCTCTCCTCCCTATCCGGGATGCGCCAGGGTTCCATTCCGCTTACCCTGATTTTGGTGGCGGCGCTCTATCTGGGGGGCGAGGTTATGGACGCAGTGGCCGTGCGGGACAACGTGTCACAGTTTACCCACATTGTGGGCGGACTGTGCGGCGGCGCGCTGGGGTTTGTGATGGGAAAAGAGCGGCGCTAGCCCGAGTCAGGCAAAAGCGGGAGGGGACGCTATTCAAAAATAGCGTCCCCTTGTCAGGCTGTCAAAAATTCTGTGTTTGGCGTCTGAAGGCCCCGCAGGGCTCCCCCCGTATGGCAGAAATGAATGCAAAGCTGTCTTTTGCAACGACACTGGGCCCGCACGGCGGGGCGCTTGGCGCGGAGATAGGCCTTGCAAAAGATACTGCCCGCGCAAGAAAGTGCGCCAAGCTTGGAAGGAATGTGTGCGCGCACTTGCGGGTATTCGCAGCCCTCCCGCCTGTTTCTTCTGGAGTTAAACTATAATCAGCGGGTTGCTTCGGTTTTCTGCCATGTCAAAGAGGCACTGTACCGTGTGAAAGGCCATGCTCCTGACCACCTTGCGGGTGTAGAACGCCGTGTGTGGGGTGAGGATGACATTGGGAAAGGCGCGCAGCTGTGCCATCTGGGGGTTGGAAATACAGTCCCCCACGCGGTTGTGGTAGTAGAGGCCATTTTCATCCTCCAGCACATCCAGCGCAGCCCCGCACAGCCTGCCCTGTTCCAGCGCGGAAATCAGCGCGGCGGTGTCAATCAGTGTGCCCCGGGCGGTGTTGACGACCACAGCCCCCTCCTTCATCAGGGAAAATGTCCGGTGGTTTAGCATATGAACGTTCTCCTCCGTTGCCGGGGCGTGGAGAGTAATGGCATCGCTCTCCCGAAACAGCGTGTCCAGTGGAACAAATTCGCACAGCCCGGAAAGCGCGTGGTCGGGATGGATATCATAGGCCAGAAGCCGGCAGCCGAAGGCATGCAGCCGTTGGATCACGGTTTTTCCAATCCTCCCCGTTCCAATAACGCCCACGGTACACTCGTCAATATCCCGGCCTATCTTGCCTTTGAGGGAATAGTCCTGAATGTTGGCCCGGTCCATAATCTGCCGCAAGCTGCGAAGGGACATCAGCAGCAGGGTAACGGCATAATTTGCCACGGTCTCCGGCGGATAGGTGACGCAGGAGACCCGCATGCCCAGCGCTCGCGCTGCCTCCAGGTCAATGTGGTCATAGCCGATGGAGCGGGTGAGGATATAGCGCACTCCCAATGCTGAAAAACGCTCCAACAGCGGGGCGTCAAATTGTCCCGGCGTGATGCTGACGGCATCGTACCCCTGGGCAAGGTGGGCATTGTTCAGGGTGGGATAATCAGAACAGCCGCCATAGGAGTAGTCGAATTCCTCCCGCAACTGGTCAAAAAATTCTGTTTCGTCAAAGCTCCGGAAAGAATAGAGAAATAGCTTCATTTGCTTTCACACTTCCTGTTATATAAGCCGATTCAGCGGCGGATCAAACGCAGCGCTCCGCAACAAAAAACAGCGCACCGGAATATCGGTGCGCTGGATTGATTTCTTTAAACCATGGACAAAACCAGAGTCAGCACCACAAAGCCCAGCGCAACCCACTTGGTGAATTTGGCCAGCTTGGAATCCAGTGTCTTGGCCTTATTCTTGGACAGGAAGGTGTCCGCGCCACCGGCAATGGCGCCGGAGAGCCCCGCGCTCTTCCCTGATTGGAGCATAACCATTACAATCAGAATCAGGCCGACAACCACCTGGACAATAGACAACGCGAGTTTCATTTTTGTCATCCTTTCAAATCCCCGGATGGGGCGAATGTGTAGTAGTTTGTCTAAAATCAAAAGTTCCAGACGTACAAGGTACTATACCACACTTTCTGCACAAAAGCAAGTGCTTGGGTGAAAAAAATGGCCAACCGGGGCATGTCACTCTTTGACCAGGAAGCCCGCATCGCCTAAGGCGGACAGGGTGAGCTGGTATGCCTTCGCGCTGGGACAGCGCAGGGTATGCAGATGGATGCCGCCGGTCAGATGAGAGAGGGGTTTTGCGTTGTAGGTGGTTACCTTTTCCAAAAACTGAGCTACCTCATAGCGGTTGGAGAGATGCAGCTGCCCCACAAGCTGGCCGTAGACCGGATGCTCTACGATGACGTCCTCCACATGACAGCCGTAGTCCACCATGAGTTCCAGTTCCCGGCCCATGTCCTCCAGCGTGTGGCTGCAAGCCACAATGTGGCACAGGCCCACCGGGTTATGGGGCAGCAGATAGCCCCTTGGAGTGGCGGTGATCTCCGTGCCGCCCGCCCGCAACAGGGCGATGTCCCCTACGATCAGCTGGCGGCTGACGGAAAAGTGGTCCGCCAGGGCGCTGGCGCTGACAGGGGCGGAGGCCTCTGCCAGCAGCGCGGCAATGGCCCCCCGGCGGGATGCGCTGTCCATAGGTGCCCCCCCTTTTTTCATCTCACACAAATGTCATGTCAAGTGTATCACAAATTAAAGTGGCGCGCAATGCGGAAGACCTGTTCTATTGTCTTTTTACGCTCTTCATCATAACAATGGTTCCTGTGGAAGGATTGCCCGAGTTCCATAGAGATGATATGCAAATCAATGGACCGGCGAAGGGGAAATCGCTCCCCAAACAAACAGATCTTCTCCTCAGCGCGAAAACGCGTGCTTCTGAAGGGGAGACAGGGGAAAATCTTGACTTTTTCGCCTCTGATGGTACAATAGCAATATTCAAGCTTTATGGGCAAACCGGGAGTTTGGCCCCACGTTATATCAGTTGACAGAAGGATGGTTTACTATGGCTCAGAACAAAAAGCAGGTGGAGCAGATCACCGATATGGAGGTGGACTTCGCCCAATGGTACACCGATGTGTGCAAAAAGGCGGAGCTGATCGACTACTCCTCCATAAAGGGGATGTTCATCTACCGTCCCTATGGCTACGCTCTGTGGGAAAAGATTCAGGCAGAGCTTGATCGCCGCTTCAAGGAGACCGGTCACGAGAATGTTTATTTTCCGGTTTTGATCCCAGAGTCTCTCCTGCAAAAGGAGAAGGACCACGTGGAGGGCTTCGCACCGGAGTGCGCCTGGGTGACCATGGGGGGCTCGGAAAAGCTGGAGGAGCGCTACTGTATCCGCCCCACATCGGAGACGTTGTTCTGTGAGCACTACGCCAATGTGATCCACTCCTACCGGGATCTCCCTAAGCTCTATAACCAGTGGTGCTCTGTGCTGCGGTGGGAAAAGTCTTCCAGGCCCTTCCTGCGTCACCGGGAGTTTCTGTGGCAGGAGGGCCACACGATGCATGAGACTAAGGAGGAGGCCCTGGAGGAGACCCGGCGCATGCTGGAGGTCTACGCCACCTTCTGCGAGGATATTCTGGCCATGCCGGTGGTGCGCGGCGTAAAAACGGAGAAAGAAAAATTTTCCGGCGCGGAGGAGACCTATGCCATTGAATGTATGATGCACGACCACAAGGCCCTTCAGTCAGGCACAAGCCATTACTTTGGAGACGGATTTGCCAAGGCTTTCGGCGTCTCCTTCACCGGACGGGACAACCAGCTGCATACCCCCTTTGAGACCTCGTGGGGGCTGTCCACCCGCATAATCGGGGGAATCATCATGACCCACGGGGACAACAGCGGACTTGTTTTGCCTCCCCGCATTGCGCCCACCCAGGCCATGGTGATCCCTGTGGCCCAGCATAAAGAGGGGGTGCTGGACGCCGCGGGCGACCTGCACCGGCGCCTCAAGGCCGCGGGTGTGCGCGTAAAGCTGGACGACTCCGATCAGTCCATGGGCTGGAAGGCCGCCCAGTACGAGATGAAAGGGGTCCCCCTGCGCGTGGAAATCGGGCCCAAGGATATCGAGAAGGGTCAGTGCTGCATCTGCCGCCGGGACTCCGGAGAGAAGGTGTCTGTCCCGTTGGCTGAACTGGAACAGACTGTGAAGCGGCTGCTGGACGAGGTGCATGAGGGGCTTTACAGCCGGGCGAAACAGAATCTGGACAGCCACACCCGCACCTGCCAGACTGTGGAGGAAGTGAACGCCTTTATGGAGGGCGAGGGCGGCTTTGCCAGAACCATGTGGTGCGGCGGGCTGGCGTGCGAACTGAAGATGAAGGAGGAGGCCGGAGTTTCCTCCCGCTGTATGCCCTTTGCCCAGGAAAAGGTAGGGGACGCCTGTGTCTGCTGCGGCAAACCCGCGCATAAAATGATCTATTGGGGCGTGGCGTACTAGGGGCTATGTTCAGAATGCCCCAATGCTACGTACAAATGAAACACAGGTTCATTTCATATTGGCACATTTACCGCCGCGGATTCCGATGATATGGCCAGCGAGCGTGCGCAGCTGACGCGGCTCTTATAAAAAAACGGCCTTGTAAAGCGGTTTTTTCCGGCCGTTTTACAAAGCTGTCTGCATTTTTTCCTGTCCCCCCAGGACATTTGTCCCGGGGGGATTTCATTGCGCACCGAAGGGTGTCCGGCGCACAAGGTAAGGAACGGCGGAGGGCATTGGAAGCGAACCTCAAACAAGGACTTCCACACCTGACCCTAAGTTTCCATCTGCAATATTTCCGCACAGAGCGGCTATGGCAGCGCCGCCTGATTTGCTGAAAAGAGAAGCAGCGGCAGGCCATGAATCAAGATAACCACAAACATGGGGTTATCCCATTGGTACCGGCTTAAAGGATGCGTTTTCACGCCGCCTGACGGCGGTAAGAATGAGAGCGGTTGGACTCTCATCTTCTCCTTCGCCTTTCACCAGAAATGGATTCCTATTCACAGTAATCGGGAAAACCGTGGCCGGCTCCGTCGTCCGATGATAGTATATCCGTCAAAGAAAAAAGGATTCTTGTTTAGTCTCTGGAATATTTGCCCAAACTATCCATACAATGATAATAAAAAAAGGTAGCTTCCCGGCAGAAGCAGAAGGAGGTTTTGTATGGAGCAGGCGGTGCACGTTTTTTCCATTGGACGGCGCAACAGTGAGCAGCAGGAAAAGATACAGGAGCGAAAGGAGCTGACCGCGTCTCTCAGCCGCACACAGGTACAAATTCAGCAGGCATACAGCGCATTCAATAATGTAAAGGATCATGATCTCATTGAGTCCTATGTCTATGAAATCAATGCCTTGGAAGCGCGGTATAATTATTTGCTGCGAAAAATTAAAAATTTGGAGGAAGAACCGTGACCGGTTTGGAGGGAATCGCCGGGTGGGCGGCGGCGGCCGTGGTGGTGCTCTTCGTTCTGGTGGCGCTGCGGAAACCTCTGGGAAAGCTGTTTCACGTGACCCTGCGCTCCTGTGGGGCGCTGGCGCTTTTGGCCGTGCTGCAGCAGCTGGGACCCTTTCTCGGTATCACGCTGGGCGTCAATTTGATAAATGCTTCCATTTTGGCCGTGTTGGGAATTCCCGGTTTTGGGCTGCTGCTTATGCTCCAGTGGATCTTGCACTGACAAAAAGCGAGCGTTCCCTGTCTCTGCCGCAGCGGAGTTCCCTGCAACAGACTATGACGGCCCGCTGTACGCCGGGTACCTGCCGCTGTGTTCCTTTCGCATAACCCCCGGCGCACACCTTAGGTTGGTATGCCCGACTGCGGGCCTGTCTCCTGTGTTGACGTTTCCACGTTCCATGCAGCGTTCCTGGAGATGGCTTTTGCCTCCTTTTGGCGACTATGGCCGCAGTGGCCTGTTGCACCAGAAGGGGCAAAATTATGTCTTTTTCGCCTTGACGGCCCAGGATGCTCCTTAGTCCCTGGATTCCCAGCTGATCCTAAGATCCAATGAAAGGGCCGATATCTTTGCGGTCTTATTCCCATGCTGCTGCGTTGCCCTCCTTGGAGGAGGGAAAGCCCGCCTGCGTTGTCCGACTTGCGGCCCAAGAAATCCTCGCAAATCGATTCGCCTCTTCCCTCGGATGTGAGGATAAAAACACCGTTGATTTCTGCAAAAATTTGCCTTGTCCGAAAAAAAGCGGCTCGCTGCTTCGGCAGTTCCATCTGGGAATACAGGTTCTGAGAGCGTGTCAACACGATCTTAAGTGGAATATTATATTTATTTAAATGGAACATTCCTCCCGATCAGGGACAGAAAGGCAGGGTTTAAACTTGACCTTTTAGCAATCGCTCCCGCTGTCTTTTGGTTTGAGGAACATTCGTCCATAAACGTTCAAACAGCATTCCCCTGGGCTTTGCGTCCACGTTCCCCCGGAGGACCTGATTGGCGGTGGCGTCTGCGTCACAACAGTTGATTCCAGCGCAGCCTTCCCGTAAAAGTATCTGGCATTATATAATTATAAATTAAATTTTATTAAAAATATAAGTATGATATCTAATATAAATTTTATAAAATATAATAATTGACCATATCGGTATTTTGATGTAAACTGAATTCGATCGCATGTAATTTGAACTATGATTAGGCTCATGTCCGTTTGCACTCCATCTTCAGTTACACTGCGCATCAGACTGATTTTTGCAAAACGGGATTTCTCGACCAGGAAAGGGAGGCCAGCGTTCCAGTTGTCCTTCGTTTTTAAGAAGGCGGAACAGAAAGGAGAATCCATGTGACAGCCAAGACATGTACAACCTGTACGAGGCAGCTGAGAATGGTTTATTATCTAAATATTTTAGATTATCTAGGTCCCGGAATCTGCGAGTGCTGCAAAGAGGACCGGCTATTAGTACTCTGCAAGGTGCGCAGATGCGTAGAAGGCGAGCCGCATAAAAGCAAACGGTAAATTTGACTCCCGCTTTTCCGCTTTGACGCGGCAGGATTCCAAACACCCATTTTCCAGGATCCCTTTGGGGGCTGACCTGTATCTATACAGGTCAGCCCCTATTTATTGCTAAGGAAGCTCCTCTTCCTGGCAATTTCCGGAATGCTTCCCCTCCAGCGGATTGAGGCCCTGGTGCAGAATTTCCTCGTCAAAATCATCGACACGGAAAAATTCTTTTGTCTCTGCGACCCGGTAGGTTTCACTGCGATTTCTCTCTAAAAGCCTTGTGATCGCATACAGGTCAATCCAGATTTCACTGTTGCACTCCTTTTGGCTCTCATCAAATATGAGCTGGAGACCGTAGTGCAGATGGGTCTGGCGGATATTGTTTACATTTTCGTTTGCGCTGTAGCCGGTTCTGCCCATATAGCCGATCACATCACCCGCTTTGACTAGCTGTCCTTCCTCAAGCCCTTCATGGTAAGGTCTGTCTTTTCTCAGGTGGGCATAATAATGATATCTGCGCCCGTCAAGACTCCTGATCCCAATCCGCCAGCCCCCATATTGATTCCAACCCATGACCTCCACAACACCGCTCTCAACAGCAACAATGGGCGTACCTACCGCACCAAACATATCATGTCCCAAATGCCTGCGGGAGTAGCCATAGGTGCGTCCGCAGCCAAAATCATCATAATCCTGATAATAAAAGCCCGCCGCAATGGGGGAAAAGGATTTCAGTCCATACGTTGTCTCCAAAACCGGTTCAGCGGGCGCTCCCTCGTCCTTGGCTTGAATTTGATACTCACCTAAAAAGCCGCTTAAAACCGCGCCATAGGCCTCCCGGTAGTAGGAGTAATAGTTCATATCCTTGGTTAATTCGTTCATTGTAGCACCGCCCTTTAGCTCCTGAGCCAGGGCGTTTAAATCCTTTTCCCGATAGGAGGAAAAATCACCGCCGTATTTTGCCCCCAAATAGGAGAGCAGCTCAATCCAGTTTAAATGGACCTCCTCTTTGTAGGTTTCGATATCAAGATTCATCGCATCCACCAAGGCTTGATAGCTGACATCAAAATCAATCCATTTGATAAAGTCTTTGCCTGCCGCTCCCATTTCCTCCTCAAGGGCGTTCGCAGGAACGATAAAAAATAGTGCAGCCAGCAAGATGCAAGTGTATTTTCTCAGCGCCAACAATCCATCACCCTCTTTATTTTCCTGTAAATTAATATTTGTAGAAAAGCAAAAATCATGTTAGAAAAAATTTTACTTCATTTTAATGGCACAATTTCCAGCCTATAAATTTTAAAAATCTACAAACCTTAACATAAGCAAATAAAGGAGGTGCTTATGAAAACAATAAAATTGAAAAAGCGAACCGCATATTCCTTGATTTTGGCAGTTTTTATTTCCCTTACTCCATTGAGCCATGCCGAAAGCACAAGCTGGGGTCTCAGCTATCCAACGCCGGGAGAAGTTCCAAGGGGCAATGCTTCACAAGAGTTTTTAGCCCAGTACGACAGCTATTTTGTTGATACCAGCGGAGAAAAAGTAATCTATCTCACCTTTGACGCCGGATATGAAAATGGGTATACCGCTTCCATTCTGGACACATTAAAGAAAATGGACGTGCCCGCCGCGTTTTTCCTTGTCGGGACGTATATCAGGGACAATGAGGCGCTTGTAAAGAGAATGGTGGATGAGGGCCACATCGTTGGAAACCACACCATGACGCACCCTGACATGTCAAATATTTCAACCAAGGATGCCTTTCAAAATGAACTTTCCCAAACAGAAGAGTTCTACAGGGGGCTGACTGGCGAGGATATGCCCATGTACTACAGGCCGCCAAGGGGTATTTACAGCGAGGCCAATCTTAAAATGGCCCAGGAGCTGGGATATCAAACCATCTTCTGGTCTCTTGCCTACGTGGACTGGAACGTGGACAGCCAGCCCAGCCATGACGAGGCCTTTTCAAAACTGCTGCCCCGCGTCCATCCGGGGACGATCCTGCTCCTCCACAGCACATCCCGTACCAACGCGGAAATTCTTGAGGAGCTCATCGTAAAATACCGTGAAATGGGCTATGAGTTCAGAAGCTTGGATGCGCTGGCAAAATAGTATCGTCTTGGCACCAGAAAGAATTCCTGGCGCCAAGGATCAGACCATATCATAAGGTGGCGGGATATTCACATGGATCAACCCCGCTGCCGATGGAATCATACTGCTATCCTGAGCAAACAGAGGCCTGCCAAGGTGCGCGCAACTGCATTGCGCACCCGCCTGTCTTTGTTACAGCATGTATGTTACTCTATTTTTGCAAGGAAACTTAATATGAAAATCCAGGTATGCACAACCTGTGTAAAGCTTTTACGGGAGGCCTATGATCTCAGTAATCTTGACTATTCGGGATCCGGAATCTGTGAACACTGCGGAAAAGAACGGCTTTTGGTAGTCTGCGATGCGCAGAAGCGCAAGAAGCGTGAAAATGATATGTCATAGAGCCTTGTAATTGGTAAACGTTATAAAACGCGGAATGTTATGCGAAGTTAAAACCCTAAGCCCACATCACGATTGGGGAGCTCAGGGGAAAACTTCGCATAACATTTGCAGCCGGTTCATCAGCGGCCAAACCTTTGAGCTAAGCTATACCGGAATGAAAGCACATCCGTAATCCGCATATTTTTCCATATAATTTAAGCGGGTCTGATATACTATCACAGACCCTGGATGCTCGTTATAACACTTGGGTTCGCCGTATCTCTTTGGTGGAAGGGATACGGCATTTCCTTTGCTGGGTGCGGCGCAGCTCCGGATCACGGGTTAAGCGGCCCATCATGAGGATTCTGTTCAGCATATGTATCTCCTTTTCTTAATCATTGCCTTTGGCAAGTTCCTATAATAGGATTTTTTACTGAATCAAAAGTACCCGTCAAATTTTGGGCCTGTACAACTTTTCGTGCTGCACTTAGAAGTGCATTATAAGCATTTACTTGATTCCCGCTAAATGAATTTAACAACCCACTAAAATTATGCGCGGAATTCCCGAAAATGTGCGTTAGTTTGTTTTGTAGTGCTGGTGTCATTGTGGCTGTGGCAGGTGCTGCAACAATCTCCAACTTCACAGCGACTGCCATTGCCAGTTTCTCTACCAATGGCCCGGCGAACCAGCCTAAAGCGGCGGCGCCAACAGTAAAGCCAGCGATTGTAGCTCCTCTCTTTCATCCTGACAATCCATAATGGTCTGCAACCATTGTGCCAAGCAATGCTCCACCGCCAGCACCAAGAACAGCGCTAATGATATTTGCAACTGCCTCTCCGGTTGGATCATAGTACATTAGTGGATTATTTAGCCCATACGCATATAGATTTCCGCTCTGCATGATCGCAGACATATCCGGCATATAGATGTAGGTATTGAGCCCTAACGGGTCATCTTCCCGTTCATTCCACGTGATTGGGTCATCCTCATAGATCATATTGGCTGGATTCCAATAAGTATCCTCTGTCAGGAAGCGGCAAATGGAGGGAATATAGTATCTGGATATTAAGGAATGGGTTTAAATTTTTAACAAAACCGAACGAAATCCATAAAGTTGATCCGTTCGGTTTTGCCACTAATTTTAAAATGCTATTGATATAAATACGTTTGAAAGCACAGCAACCGTTTGTTAAGGCATTTAATGAGCATTACCTTTCTTTGTTCTCATGTAAATTTTCTATTGTCGATAATAAAAGCTCTCGTACTGCCTCAGATTTTTCAATTTTCATTCTCAATTCAAGTGCTGGCAAGATGATGGAGGCCATATCCTTAACAGAAACCAATTGCAAAATATGTAGCACTGCACATCTTAAATGGTAATCTTTTTCATTTAAGAAAGCAAGCAATTGAATTATATACTTAGTATCTTTATCGAAAAAATAAAAGAGCAATAGATATGCTATTTTCACTTTTTTTGATTTTTCTTGATCAAATAAAGTAAAAAATGATTGTTTATTAGATAGCATTTTATTCCGGTCATTTTCAAAGAGAATTATTAGGCTTCCAACAGCATAAAAACGAACATCTTCACATTGATCATAATTTATAATTTTAAATAAAAGTTCAAATGCATTGTCAATAGGCCAACAAGCCATTATCTCACACACGGTACATCGTACCAAATAATTCTCATCATTCAATGCTGATACAAATATTTCTCTTACTTCCTCAATATAACTGAATTTAGAGATTGCTTCAAGTAAATCACACTTATCAAGAGCATCCGCTTTATAAATGTGTTTATTAATCTCAACTATTAGTTCTTGTGACAGGTCATTGTTCATTTGCAAAGATTCCAATAAATTCATAAGTTTTCCCTCATTTTACCTTTGCTGCAAATTTCTTCTGATACCTCGCGCCTTCTGTTCAGTCTTTATTTTCATTTTATCCTTTTTAGACACGTTGGGATCTTTATATCGTCTTTCTAATTCTTGATTTGATACTCCTTCAAATTCGCTCTGTTTTTTATTTTGTTTCTCTCCTTTAGCACTTATAATTGCAGCCTGCCCCCAAGAAATTACATCATTAATGACGAAACCCAGCGCATTTCCCATATAGCTGACGCCGTCAATCATAACCACAACAGTATTTTGAACTGCCCGGTGCCCTTCTTTAGAATTTAGCCATGCGGCGCTTGCCGTATAAGCAGCCCCACCAGCAAGAATAAGAACGATAACCGCATCATCAACAATGGCAATGTGTCCGGATGGGTCTTTATACTTCAAAGGATTATTTAGCCCATACACATAACGATTTCCGCTCTGCATGATCGCAGACATATCCGGCACATAGGTATAGGTATTGAGCCCTAACGGGTCATCTTCCCGTTCATTCCACGTGATTGGGTCATCCCCATAGATCATGTTGGCTGGATTCCAATAAGTATCCTCTGACAAGAAGCGGCCAATGGAGGGGTCATAATATCTGGCCCGTAAGTAATAGGTCTCCGTCTCGTTGTCCCAATACTCCCCACAGTAGCGGAAGGGATTTGCATCCGTACCGGACGGATTGCCTGCCACCTCCAGTTCATTGCCGAAGGCATCGTAGTCATACCTCCGCGTCACACTCACGGACGTACCGGCCAGGGCATCGGCGCGACACAGACCTACAAAAAGAAAATCCATGAAAATCCGGTCATTGGGGCGTACAACAAGGAGTACAAAAAGCGGTTTGCGTGGATTAAGTATGGCAAAATCCCCAAGGAAGCGTTTTATGAGTGGTCGAAGGAGGCGCAGGCCATGCGGGACAGGGCGCTGGCGGGGGAGGTTTCGCTTGAGGCGTTTATGCTGTGGCTGAAAGATTGATCATTATTTGAAGTTAGCCGCCATTGGATTTCAAAATCCAATGGCGGCTGCGAGAAAAATTCAGTTAGCTCCAAATATACAATTGTTGATGTCATGTAAATTTGGAACAGCTGTGCGAAGCTCGGCAAGCTCTTCAGATGTATATTTCTTAATAATATTAACATTTGATAGTGAAATAGAACGTAAATTTGGCATGTTGCGTAGAAATTCCAAATCCTTTATCGGTGTAAATCCGAGTATGGGACCGCTTATAACTAATTGCTCCAAATTATCCAGCGCAATTAAAGGTGAATAATCATCAATTTTTTTTAATGCCTCGAGATGAAGAACAACTAATTTTTTCAGATATCCAAGTATTTCGATATTCTGTACACTTGAACCTTGTCCTATGTACAGATACTGGAGTTTGCGCAGGTTTTCAAGCGCTGATAGATCCGAATATACTCCCCACTTGAAACGCAGCTCTTCCAAATCCTCTTGACAGCAGGCCGCATCAAATAACGCTTGTGAAACGCGCGAATTAAAATGTAAGGCTTTAAGCGTCTTTGTGTTGGTGGACAGAAATTTTATCCACTCTCTTAAAATACGTTTTTTGTCACGTTCGTTGTAGGTTTTCATGCCGGGAAACAGCATGTTTACTTCTTCGCCGTTAAGTTGGGTGCATGCAATACATACGTGAGTTCTACCATCATACTCACTCAATTCATGAGCAATTCCCGATGATGGGAAGCCACCAATTTCCCCGAAATATTTTTTTGTTATTTGCTCATCTCTTAAAATTGCCATTATATCAATCGCCCTTATTGTTAATATTAATAATGATCATGATTTTGTTTGGAAGCCTCCTTTTTTATGGGGAGGCTTCCAAACTTCTTGCTTAATCGGTGTAGTATCCACTTATTAAACTTCCTGCACGCTCAAATTCATATGTAAAATTTGACCACTTAGATGGCGAAATAGAGTTAATCATATTTGCCAACGATTCCAGCGTATACGCTGTGATAAGGGATTGCTCCAAAGCTCTTCCCTCTTTCCGAGTCAAATTCGTTGCAACTGGAATCATGTTATACGTAATAGCATCAAATTTGGGATTGCTTCCCCCTTGATGCGCTTGTTTACGTCCTGAATAATCGCTTGTCAAGCCGACATACCAGACGTTTCCTGTGCTCTTTTCGACCATGACATACACTGTATTTCCACGCAGATTATCAACGCCACCTTGTGAAACTACTGCAGTGACCCATGTTTTTGCTTGTTCGGCATCGGCAACGTAGGTTGCGGCTTGATAGACAACTACTCCGATTGCCCCGGCTGCTACCGTTGCGGCACCTACCGCAACAACTGGCATCCATGAAGTCGCTATCGCCGTCTTAATCCCTGCCATTCCGGTCGCAATCCCGCCAGCAAGCCATGGCAGTGCACCTGACAGAGACGGAACCCATTGTAATACGGCTGCATTATTCCCCGTGGGATCGACAAACATCAGCGGATTGTTCATACAATAGGCATAAAGATTTCCGCTTTGCCTAATCGCATAAACATTGGGAGCATAGGTATATTCGTTTAATTGTAACGGGTCATCCCCATAAACCATATTACTGGGATTCCAGTGAGGATCGGAAGAAAGCATGCGTGAAGTCCGCGGGTCATAATATCTTGCCCGTAAGTAATAGGTCTCCGTCTCGTTGTCCCAATACTCCCCGCAGTAGCGGAAGGGATTTGCATCCGTACCGGACGGATTGCCTGCCACCTCCAGCTCATTGCCGAAGGCATCGTAGTCATACCTCCGC
>Ga0153947_1000273_pt1 | contig 24835 bp, 16 predicted proteins | sample TSNJ031MetaG_FD_104697 | JGI IMG/M metagenome (GOLD analysis project Ga0153947, IMG submission 104697) | Attine ant fungus gardens microbial communities from New Jersey, USA - TSNJ031 MetaG | ecosystem: Host-associated > Fungi > Mycelium > Unclassified | place: USA: New Jersey, Wharton State... | reverse complement strand
TCAACCCGGGAACCTGTACCGGCACAAAACTGTGGCTGATGCTTTCACTGCCAAGCTGCCCATTGCCATTTCCACCCCATGCCCAGACGGTCCCGTCTGATTTTAGCGCGAGGCTGTAGTCGTCCCCTGCCGAGACCGCAACGACATCGGCCAATCCTGGAATCTGTACCGGCACAAGGCTGCCATTGGTGCTGCCGTTGCCCAGCTGCCCGAATCCGTTGTAACCCCATGCCCAGACGGTCCCATCTGATGTTAGCGCCAAGCTGAAGTTATTCCCTGCCGAGACCGCGGTGACATCGCTCAGCCCGCTGACCGGAACAAACCGGTTTTGATCCGCGGTACTTCCATCGCCTAATTCCCCCCAGTCATTGTTCCCGCAGCTCCAGACCGTTCCGTCCGTCTTCAGTACCAAAGTATGACTCCGTGCGGAAACGGCCTCAACCCCAGTCATAACAGGACCTACCGGCGCATATTGAATGGGCGGAATCTCACCCCCCAGCTGGTTATTGGCGTTAGAGCCCCAGGCCCAGACAGAACCGTTGGATTTGAGCGCTAAACTGAAATTCCTCCCCGCCGCGATGGATACCACAGTATCGCCCAGCCCATTCACCTGTGCCGCGCTGGACCTGGTTATTGCGGTACCATCCCCCAGCTGTCCGAATCCGTTGTAACCCCAGGCCCAGACGGTACCATCGTCCTGAACGGCGAGCGCGTGGCTGCCTCTCGTGGAAATTGCTGTTATATTTGTTAGGCCAGTCACCTGTACCGGTGTTCTTTGGTTCGCCGGGCTGTTGTTGCCCAGCTGACCATAGTAATTGGATCCCCAGGCCCACACCGTTCCATCCGACTTGACCGCATAACTGGAAACGCCTCCTGCCGCAATGGATACCACACCGCTCAATCCTGCCGTCTGTACCGGTGCTCTTTGGTTCGCCGTGCTGTTGTTGCCCAGCTGACCACAGTAATTGTATCCCCATGCCCAGACCGTGCCATCTGTTTTTAGTGCAAGGCTATGGTCGCCCCCTGCGAAAACTGCTGTTATATTTGCCAGGCCGGTCACCTTTACCGGGGTCATTTGATTTATCGTATTGTTGTTGCCCAGCTGGCCATAATAATTGGATCCCCAGGCCCACACGGTCCCATCCGCCTTTAATGCGAGGCTATGAAGGTTTCCGGCGGAAATATGGGATACACCGGTCAATCCCGACACCTGTACCGGCGTGATGCGTTGTGTCGTGCTGCCATCGCCCAGCTGGCCATGGTAATTGTACCCCCAGGCCCAGACGGTACCATCCTCCTTCAGCGCGAGTGAGTGATGAGCACCAGCGGATACTTCCACTACATTGGTAAGCCCAACGACCTGTCTGGGGGTTCCGCGCGTTGTCTGGGTGCCATCCCCCAGCCGACCACTGGAGTTATTCCCCCAGGCCCAGACCGTGCCATCTTCCGCCAGGGCAAGGGCGTGCTGTTCTCCCGCCGCAACCTGAGTAAACCGCGTGGAGGAAAACAGCTGCCAGGACTCCTCATCGGTGGGCTGGTACCCGTGGACATCGAAGTCGTCCTGGGGATGGAGGGTAAGGCGGGCGCCGGCAACACCCGCCACCGCGTTGGTCAGGTTCACCCTCCGGCCGCTTTGTACCTTGCCGGCGAGGTTTGCGAGCCTGTCCGCCCCCGCTAGAATCCGCTCCCGCAGCTCCGCCGCGGTCTGAGCCTCCTCCCACTGCGCGCAGGCCGCAACCCCCGTTACATAGGCCGCCGACATGGAGGTCCCCGTCTGAATTCCGTATGTGTTCCCCGGCAGGGCCGAGCGCACGTCCCGGCCCAGGGCCGCGATGTCAATGCCGGTTCCATAGTTGGAGAAATAGGAGAAGCCGCCATCGGCATTGACGGACGCCACGCTGATCACGTTGGGCAGATCGTATCCCGCCGGGTAGGAGGGTTGCTTGTCAAAGTCCCGGCGGCTGTTCCCCGCCGCGCACACAAACAGTGCGCCGCTCCCCGCCATCGCCTCGTACAGCGCGCGGTTTTCCTGAATACTCCCGAAGGAACAGTTGATGATTTTGGCCCCGCAGGCCTCCGCATACTGAATCGCCGCGATGATGTCGCTGGTATACGCCACCCCATCCTGAAACACCCGGATGGGCAGAATCTGGATCTCGACCCCCTGTTCCTTTGCCGCCTGCAGGATGATACCCGCCACATGGGTTCCGTGGGCGTAGGACAGGGAGTCGGTCGCCGTCTGCACCGCGTCCCCGTACAGATACCCATTGAACAGGTTGTGCCCGGTATCCATCCCCGTGTCGATCACCGCGATCACAATCGGCTCCCGCCCCTCTTCCGGTTCCTCCAATTCTTCTAATTCTTCCAGTTCTTCCCGGATTTCCGGCTCCTCGGGCAACTCTGTCTGCTCCGGAACCTCGGTCTCCCCGGTCTCCTCCGGATCAGGTGCCGCGGCCGGTTCCTCCGGCTCCGGGGCTGTGGCCTGCGAAGGTTCATCCATCTCGTCTAAAGCCTCCGCGCCCTCGCCGTCCACCAGTTCCAGCTCCAGCCCGTCCAGGGTCAGGGCATAGTCCGGCTGGATGTACAGGATGTCCCGATCCGCCCCCAACGCCTGCAGCTCCGCGGCAAACTCAGAAGGAAGCATTTCCTCCCTTAAGATCAGCACCTTCCAAGGGGAGGTGTGTTCCTCCTCCGGCAGCTGCGCGGCAACCCGCGCCTCCTGAACGGACCTGCCTTGGAACGTCAGGTCCCGGGGCGCGTATACGCTGAGCCGTCCTGTCTCCGGCAATAGTCCCGGGGCGAGCTCCACCGTCTCCTCCACAAGGGACTCCGTCTTCTCCTGAAATTGCTCATCCGCATGCTCCGTATCCCGGTAACATACAATGTACCGGTCGGTTTTTCCCGCGTCCGGGGCCTCCTCCACCAACAAAAAATCTGCACTCTCAGGCGCGCCCTGGGTGAGTCCCTCAGTGCCGGCCTGATTGTACTGATTCTCACATACCATTTCGTCCACCATCTGCGCAAACGGATCCTCCGATACGCTGCCGCTTCCCCACGCAAGGGTGCGTGTGGGGCTCCCGCCCAGCATCGCGATGACCAGTCCGATCCCTATTGCCCTTTGCATTTTCCCTCTCTTCATCCTGCATAGCCTCTCTTTCCATTGACGATAAATGAGCTCATGATACTGTTGTCCTGCATTGCGTTCATTAAGGACAGTTTAATATTTCTCATATATAATAATTTTTTTATATTTTTTGTGTAATAATTTTATTATACTTCAATCCGATATTGCGTCAATTGGAAATGATTCCAAAATATTTAACTCTTTCTTGTGCAACATGCTTTTTTGTCGTTTTCTGTTGCTTATTGTCGTTTGATGTTATATTATGAAATCAATATGCTTATTATTGAGGCCTATCCGGCCTGATGTTCTAAATTTCTCTTTTTGGAAATGACCGAAAACCAATCGGATTTTATAGACAGATTTTAAATAAATACTCTTTGGCAATCCGGTTGCCAGGGTTATTTCTGGGTTTAAGCATGAAAGCAGGCAGAGGGATGAAACCCTTTGCCTGCTTTCGTTCCATAAATTTTTAAATAGTCCAGACAGCCTTTTTGGGAGGAGCGTTCTCTTGATATTACGCCCATGAGCAAGAGCTCACAGCAATATTCATTGAACAGTAAGAGAGAGGACATAAAGTCGTATTCCTCCTGTTTTAGCACCTATATTCACCGCTGAAAACACCGTATCAACGGTGTTTTTTCTGCCATAGCGCGTTAAATTCTTTTGAAATAAACCAATGATTTCTGCAAAAATTTGCCTTGTCCGGCAAAAAAGCCGCTTGCGGCTTCGGCAGTTTTAGTTGGGAATACAGGTGCGTAACTTGTCGCAATCGGGCATAAAAAAAGAAGCCCCATTTCCACATGAGCTTCTTTTTTCTCCCGCATTGCACCCTGATAAATAAATAAAAAGGTACACCTATATAGATCATAGCATCTAGCACACGCTATTGTCTGATGGTGGACGATACAGGACTTGAACCTGTGACCTCCCGCACGTCAAGCGGATGCTCTACCAGCTGAGCTAATCGTCCAAACAGTACAAACTATTATATCGGATGATGTGTTATTTGTCAATCCATTTTCCAGGTTTATTTCCGCCATTTGGCCATCAAAAAAGAATTTTTTGATGGCCGGAAAAGGACACGGAATGTTCCGTGTCCTTTTCTGATATAGATAGGCGATACCCTTTACTTATGATCCACAGAATACATATGCTTGACCAACTCCAGCACCTTGTTGGAATAGCCAATTTCGTTGTCGTACCAGGAGACAACCTTGACAAATGTGTCGGTGAGCGCAATGCCCGCATCAGCGTCAAAGATAGAGGTGCGGGCATCCCCCAAAAAGTCCGAGGATACCACCGCCTCATCGGTGTAACCCAGAATACCCTTCAGCGCTCCCTCAGAGGCCGCTTTCATGGCCGCGCAAATCTCTTCATACTTGGCGGGCTTCTCCAGATTGACGGTCAAGTCCACCACAGAAACATCCAAAGTGGGAACACGCATAGACATACCGGTGAGCTTGCCATTGAGCGCAGGAATCACCTTCCCCACGGCCTTGGCAGCACCTGTGGAGGAGGGGATGATATTCCCTGTGGCGGCCCGGCCGCCGCGCCAATCCTTCAAAGACGGGCCGTCCACTGTTTTCTGAGTGGCCGTCACAGAATGTACTGTGGTCATCAGGCCCTCTTTGATCCCCCAGTTGTCATGCAGTACCTTGGCAATGGGAGCCAAACAGTTGGTGGTACAGGAGGCGTTGGATACAAAGGCCATGTCCGGGGTATATTGATCTGTGTTCACGCCCACCACGAACATAGGGGTATCGTCTTTAGAGGGAGCGGACATAACCACCTTCTTCGCGCCGGCGTCAATATGCGCCTGCGCCTGCGCCTTAGTAAGGAACAGACCGGTAGATTCCACCACATACTCAGCCTCCAGCCTGCCCCAGGGGATGTCGGCCGGATTGCGCTCTGCGAAGATGGGAATTTCCTTGCCATTGACAATGATGGCGGTCTCTGTGCTGTCTACAGTGCCCTCGAACCTGCCATGCATGGTATCGTACTTCAACATATACGCCAGATAATTGGGGGGACACAGGTCATTAATACCCACAATCTCAATTTCAGGATGATTCACGCTGGCGCGGAACACCATGCGGCCGATGCGGCCAAAACCATTGATACCAACTTTGATTCTCATAGGGGTTTCTCCTTTTCTTCTGATTGATTTGTGCGGTTGCGTTTATTATATTCCTTTTGCAAAGAAATTGGTAGTGTTTTTTTGGAATATACGCCTTTCATTTTTTGCTAAAAAACAGATCAGAAGGAAAGAAGTCGAGATTTAGCTACAAAATTTGGCAAAATAAGACGGCTGTTCAGTTCTAAATTTAAAAAGCAACTTATGATTTTTATCTGTCGAATGATGTCGAAACGTGTCTTGTAGTCTGGATAGGATTCTGCTATACTAAAATTTAACAGTTAACATTTTGGCAGTTATTGCACATGCTATAGAAAATGCTATAGAAAATGCCAAGGAGAGAACGCAATGGAGATCAGTCAAACATTGCTGGACCATATATCAGACGCTGTGATAGAACTACAGGATGAGATTGTTTCCGCGTTCAACCGGAAAGGGCGGATGTGGTTTCCTGACCTAATCGCCGGGCAGCGTCTGCCGGAACAGCTGCTGCAGCTGGCAAAAGTCCCATTCGAAACAGGGAGCGTATACATTCAAAACCGCAAATATTTCTTTTCCCGGGTGGTCAGCGAAAAACAGGTGCTGCTCGTGCTGCGCATAGAGAACGCGGCCCTCTCTGCAGAGCAGATAGAGGGGGTTTTACGCAGCCTGCGGGAGCAGATGGGTGAAATGTTGAGCAGCCTGCATCTGTTGTCGGAGCGTTTGAACGATGATGCATGGGAGTATCTGGCAGCGGTAAACCGGCGGCTATACCAGATGGTGCGTCTGGTCGAAAATGCGGATTTTTTGCACAACAACAAACACGGCCTCCATCCGGTGGCTGTGGATATGGCGGCTGTGGACATGGCGGCCCTGTGCCGCCAACTGTGCCTGGAAATAGAGCCTCTTTTGGCCCAAATCCAAGTGACCATACAACTGACCACGGACTGCACCAGCCTGCTGATCTTGGGGGATCCGTTTCTGCTGCGGCGGATGCTGCTGGGCTTGATTTCCAACAGCGCCCGGGCCGCTAAAAATGGGGGCATCACCCTACAGCTGACCCGCCAAAGGGATGTGGCCCGGCTTGTCATAATTGACAGTGGGTATGTCTCAGAATCCCGCCCGCTCCACCTGCTATACAGCGGAGAGCGCGAGACAGCCTTTCCCGCGCCGGGAGAGGGAGCGGGCCTTGGTATTTCATTGGTGAATGAAATTGCCCAGCTGCATGGCGGCGCCCTCTTGATGGGCCGAGGCCAGGCTGGCGGCCTGGAGGCAACCATTTCTATCCCGATCCGCACACCAAGCCGGAATCCCTCTGTGGAATCGAGGCGTGTAGAGCATACTGCCGGCCTTTCCCCACTTCTGGTGGAGCTGTCCGATGTACTGCCAGTTAGCGCATACCGGCATATTGACTTGGAATCATAGCGGGAAAAGGGAAAGCCGTGCACCCCTGGCCGGAAACATTCCGGCCAGGGGTGCACGGCCTTATTGTACCTCAACGCCCTTACACAACCAAATCCCACAACAGCTTTGCCAGCAGAAGGGCCAGCACAACAAATACCACCGGGCGGATTGCCTTGGCGCCCCTCTTGAGAGCCACGCCTGCGCCGATATAGGCCCCCACAAGATTGCAAAGGGCGGCCGGGATACCCACCTGCCACCAGACCTGCCCGGCCACAGCATAAGTAGCCAGAGCGGCCACATTGGAAGCAGAATTGATCAGCTTCGCGTTGCCTGACGCGGTGAGCAGATCAAAGCCGCAGAGCCCGGTCAGCGCCAAGATGAGGAAGGTCCCGGTACCCGGGCCGAAAAATCCATCATAGCAGCCCAAGAGAAAGGCCACCAGGCCGCACATCGCCAGCAGCATGCGGGGAGAAAATTCATTGATCCGGTTCTGAGTTCCAAAGTCCGGCTTCAGGAACAGGAAAACCGCCAGCACCGGAATCACGCCCAGCATGAGATAATAGAGGTATTGGGAGGGAAAGATCAAATTCAGCCGGGCGCCCAGCCAGGATCCAGTCAGCGCTGCAATGACGGAGATCACCGCGCTGGAAGCGTGATATTGCCCCCGGCGCAGAAACCGGCCCGCAGCAAGCAGCGTGCCAATGGCGCCGCACTTATTCGTTCCCACCGCCATATGGGGCGGCAGGCCAGCGAGCAGATAGGAGGGCAGAGAAATTAGTCCGCCGCCGCCGGCCATCGCATCCACTAAGCCGGCCAAAAAAACCAGGGGGCATACCACAGCCCAGATGGGAATCAGCGTCTGTAAATCCATACTCTATTCCTCCCTGTCATGGAGCACGTGCGGCTATTGTATCATGACAGCACCACTCATTCAATGGCGGACAGCAAAAATCCCGCCTTAGGACGAAAAACAGCAAAAATCCGCGATATCTCCTTGACGGAAGGGGGCGCCAGCGGTAAAATGGGAAAGTATGTTTTGGAGGGGGCGCGATTCTTATGAAGAAACTTGGGTTTGATAATGATCAATATTTGACGTTTCAGTCCCGGCACATTCAGGACCGCATCGCCCAGTTTGGCGGCAAGCTGTACTTGGAGTTTGGCGGCAAGCTCTTTGATGATTACCATGCCTCCCGTGTACTGCCCGGCTTTCAGCCCGACAGCAAAATCCGCATGCTGGCGCAACTGAAGGACAAAGTGGAGATTATCATTTCCATTAACGCGGGGGATATTGAAAAGAACAAGCTGCGGGGCGACTTGGGCATTACTTATGACACCGATGTTCTGCGGCTCATCGATGCGTTTCGCGGCATGGACTTCTATGTGGGCAGCGTTGTGGTCACCCGCTATGCCGGACAGCCCGCGGCAGATGCGTTTCAAAGCCGTCTCAACCAGTTGGGAATCCGGGTCTACCGTCACTACCCCATTGATGGGTATCCCCACAACCTGCTCCACATTGTGAGCGATGAGGGGTACGGGAAAAATGACTATATTGAGACAAGCCATCCCCTGGTGGTGGTCACCGCGCCCGGGCCGGGCAGCGGAAAAATGGCCGCCTGCCTCTCCCAACTCTATCATGAGCACCGCAGGGGCCTCACCGCGGGATACGCAAAGTTCGAAACCTTTCCCATTTGGAACATCGCATTAAAGCATCCGGTCAATCTGGCCTATGAGGCGGCCACGGCGGATCTGGATGATGTGAATATGATCGACCCCTTCCACCTCCAGGCCTATGGGCAGACCACGGTAAACTACAATCGAGATGTGGAAATATTCCCCGTCCTGTCCGCTATTTTCCAGAAGATTACCGGCTCTTGTCCCTATCAATCTCCCACCGACATGGGCGTCAATTTGGCGGGAAGCTGTATCGTTGATGATGAGGTGGTGAAGGAGGCCGCGTGTCAGGAAATTCTCCGGCGGTATTACGATGCCCTCTGCGAGCGCCGCCAGGGACGGGGAGAGGACAGCACTGTCTTTAAACTGGAACTGTTGATGAAGCAGGCTGACGTCACCTCCGCGATTCGTCCCGCTGTCGCCATAGCCAATGAGATCGCCCAGGAAACCGGCGAGCCTGCCATGGTGATCGAGCTGCCCGATGGGCGGCTGGTGGACGGAAAGACCTCGGAACTCATGGGCTGTTCCGCCGCCGCGCTGCTCAACTGCCTCAAAGAATTGGCCGGCATTGACCACAAAACCCATCTCATCGCCCAGTCCGCCATTGAACCCATTCAGACAGTGAAAATCAAGCACCTGGGCTCCTTCAACCCCCGCCTGCACAGCGATGAGGTGCTGGTCGCCCTGGCCACCTCCGCCAACACCGATCCCCTGGCGGAACAGGCACTGAACGTGCTGGCCATGCTAAAGGGATGCCAGGCCCACTGCTCTGTCATTCTCTCTCCGGCGGATGCGGTCACTTATAAGAAGCTGGGGATACAGCTCACCACAGAGCCACAGTACCAGCGCAACAAGCAGCTCTACCATGGATAACGCAACGAGGCGTCCATGGGGTCAGAACGACCCTCTGGGCGCCCTCTCCTTTTCAGTGGATGTAATCTAATCCACCCGAAAGAAAATCAGAAGCGCAGACCACAGATCCGTTCGATTACCGCCGGGCACAGTTTGACTTGGCATTGCACATAAGAGAACATGATGGAGGGATACTATATGGCAACAAAATATATTTTTATCACCGGAGGGGTTGTGTCCGGCCTGGGAAAGGGGATCACCGCAGCCTCGCTGGGCCGGTTGCTCAAGCAGCGGGGCTATCAGGTCGCCCTGCAAAAATTTGACCCCTATTTCAATGTGGACCCCGGCACCATGTCCCCTTATCAGCATGGAGAGGTGTTTGTCACCGATGACGGCGCGGAGACCGACCTGGATCTTGGCCATTATGAACGGTTTGTGGACGAAAACCTGTCCATCCACTCCTCTGTCACCTCAGGAAAAATATACTGGTCTGTGCTAAACCGGGAGCGCAATGGCGACTATTTGGGGGGAACAGTGCAGGTCATCCCCCACATCACCGATGAAATTAAGGAGCGGGTCTTTGAGGTGGGCCGCCAGGGAACCACGGACGTGGTCATCACAGAAATTGGCGGCACGGTGGGCGATATCGAGTCCCAGCCTTTTCTGGAGGCCATCCGCCAGATATCGGGCGATGTGGGCCGGGAGCATGTGATGTACATCCACGTATCGCTGATTGTCTCCATCCCTGGCTCCCATGAGCTGAAGAGTAAGCCTACCCAGCACTCCACCAAGGAGCTGCTGGCCCTGGGCATTCAGCCCGATGTGATCGTCTGCCGCTCGGATGATGAAATTCCCGGGGACATCATCCAAAAGCTCTCACTCTTCTGCAATGTTCCCCCCGAAAATGTGATTCCCAATCTAAACGCGCCCATTCTCTATCAGGTTCCCCTCATGCTGGAGCAGGCAGGCCTTGCCAATGCGGTGTGCAAACGGCTGGGGATTGCCAACCCCGCCCCTGATTTAAAGGAGTGGACCGCCGTGGTGCGCCGGGCGAAGGCTCCCAAAGGGACAGTGAACATTGCCCTGGTGGGCAAGTATGTGGCGCTGCACGATGCTTATCTCTCCGTGGTGGAGGCCCTCACCCACGGCGGCATTGAAAATGATGTGAAGGTGGACCTGCGCTGGGTGGATTCCGAGCTGGTCACAGACGAAAACGCGGATGTTCTGCTCTGCGGGTCGGACGGCGTGTTGGTGCCCGGCGGCTTTGGCGACCGGGGCATCGAGGGAAAAATTTCCGCCATCCGCTGGGCCAGGGAAAAAAACATCCCTTTTTTCGGCATCTGCCTAGGGATGCAGATGGCGGTGGTGGAGTACGCACGGCATGTGGCCGGCTTGGTTGGCGCCCACTCCAGCGAATTAAGCGTGACACCCCACCCTGTCATTGATCTGATGGAGGGCCAGCGCTCTGTCACCGCCCTGGGGGGTACCATGCGCCTGGGTTCCTACCCCTGTACAGTACAGGGAAAGGACTCTCTTACCTTTCAGGCCTATGGCAATCTGGATATCCGGGAGCGGCACCGTCACCGCTACGAGTTGAACAACCAGTACCGGGACATCCTGACGGCGGCGGGCCTGAGGCTGGCGGGGCTCTCTCCCGATGGGCAACTGGTGGAAATCGTGGAGCTGCCCGGACACCCCTGGTTTGTGGGCGTGCAGTTCCACCCGGAGCTGAAAAGCCGCCCCAACCGGGCCCACCCGCTGTTCCGGGAATTTATCAGGGCGGCCAAGGCCCGCAGGAGCGCGGCCTCCTCGGATTCTGTCTGACTGTCCTGTCATTCCCCATAGATGTTGAGCGGTCTTTTCCGCGCGGAAGCTTCCCACAATAAACAAACCGTGCGCAGCCCATCGGCTGCGCACGGTTTGTTCTTTCTCTCGTCTCTGCCGCTGCGTGCACACGGTGCCCCGCCCCCTCAAAAAAGAGGCACAGCCATTATATAGACAGCACGCTGGTTGCTATGGCAAAGTAGATCATCAGGGACAGCGCATCCACCACTGTGGTGATAAAGGGGGATGCCATCACAGTGGGATCGATTCCCACCTTATCCGCCAGCAATGGGAGGGTGCATCCCACGATTTTGGCGCAAATTACGGTCAAAAACAAGGTCGAGCAGACCACAAGTCCAACCACCGGCGTCACACTGGGATTGCTGAACAGCATGCGATCCACCAGCATTATCTTGACAAAATTGGCGCAGGCCAGGCAGCCACCGCACAAAACAGCCACCCGCACTTCCTTCCATATGATGGCCATCACATTGGAAATCTCCACCTCATGGAGAGACAGAGCACGAATTACCGTAACTGAGGACTGGGAGCCGCTGTTTCCCCCTGTGTCCATCAGCATGGGGATAAACGCGGTCAGCACCGCCTGGGCCACCAGGGCGTTCTCGAAGTGGCTGATGATCCCCCCGGTAAATGTCGCGGAGAGCATGAGCAGCAGCAGCCAAGGCATCCGGGCCCGCCAGGTCTCCCACACACCGGTGCGCAGATAGGGCTTGTCAGAGGGCAGGATGGCGGCCATCCGTTCCATATCCTCGGTGGCCTCTTCCTGGATGACATCCATAGCATCGTCAAAGGTGATGATGCCCACCAGACGGTCGTCCCCATCCACCACCGGCAGCACGGTCAGGTCATATTTGGAGAACATCTGGGCCACGTCCTCCTTGTCCTCATGGGTATTGACCGAGAGGACATGGGTCTCCATAATATCACGGATCCGGCTTTCACTGCCACTTAGGAGCATCCGCCGCACCGTGACCACCCCGATCAGCACCCTGTTTTCTGTGACATAGCAGGTGTAAATGGTCTCCTTATCCGGCCCAACCCGCCGGATGCGGGCAAAGGAGTCGGCCACTGTCTCGTCCGGGTGGAGAAAGACAAACTCCGTGGTCATGATGGATCCGGCGCTGTCCTTTGGATAGTTCAGCAGCTGATTAATTTGGTCACGGGTGGAGGCATCTGTGTTGCATAGAATACGGGATACCACATTGGCGGGCATATCCTCAATCAAATCTACGGTATCGTCCAGATACAGCTCATTGAGGACTTCGCGCAGTTCCCGGTCGGACAGGCCGTTGATCAGATGCTCCTGGTTGTCGCTGTCCTCCAGATAGGTAAACACCTCTGCCGCCTGCTCCTTGGGCAGCAGGCGGAACACCACCGCCTGCTGGTCCTCTTCCAGCTCCTCCAGGAACTCGGCAACGTCCACCTCGTTCATCCGGATCAAGAGCTCCCGCAGACGGCGAAACTCTTTTTCCTCCACCAGCTGTTTTAGTAATTCCAGATTATATTGTTCATACATTGGAAATCTCCCCTCTCTGCCTTAGTATAGTCGAAAAGGGATAGAAACAGCCACAGGCGCAAACACGCGCTGTGGCTGTTACGAAAAGCAGAACAAAAGGGCGCACAGGACTGTGCGTCAATGCATTCTGGCGGTGGGAAAGCAGATTGAAAAAAGGCATCGCGCTCCCACCGCTATCCCTTCATGACAGCGGTTGGTTTCTATATGTGGTTTTGAACTTCGGCCTTCCATGTCTGATCCCACAACCTCTCCTGGCAAAAATTTGAAGGGCTGTCCCTTCTGCCAAATTCCAAAGAACCACTGATTCAATCAGACAGGCGCGATTTCCTGTCTTGATTTACGGGTGTTTGCCCCGCCTCCAGCGGGGCAAAGGGTATTGATTCAGCATTTATCTTATCTATTATACTTGAAAAATCAAAAATTTGCAAGGGCAGACTCCATTTTTTTCAAGATTCTTCTTCGCTTAGAGTACGCCCCTCCAGCGCAAGAAGCGCCTGTTTCAGCTCCAGGCCGCCCCCATACCCGCCCAAGTCGCCATTGGATGCGATCACCCTGTGACAGGGAATCAGGATGGGCAGCGGATTGCAGTGGTTGGCCATCCCCACCGCCCGATACCCCCTCGGGCAGTCAACAGCGCAGGCAATGTCGCGGTAGGAGCGGGTCTGCCCATAGGGAATGTCGTTCAACGCCTGCCAAACGCTCTTTTGAAATGGGGTGCCCCGGGCATTGAGGGGAAGGGAAAATTCCAGCCGTACTCCGGCCAGATACTCCAGAATTTCATCCCGCCCTTTCACCAGCAGGGGCGTCTCCCCACTCACACAGTCCGGCATGGAACTGCCAGGGAGCAACAGGCGCACCAAGGCCCCATCCTCCTCTGTCAAGGCCATCTGCCCAAAAGCGGTCTCAAATAACAGCGTCATACCATCTCTCCTTTTCTCCTACGCAACTGTAATCGCAGTTCCCGTAGAAACAACATTGATATAGCTCCTGCCCACGCCCAGTTCCAGCACTTGTCCATCGGCAGTATAAAAGGTCATCGGTCCGGTATTGGAAGGCTTTTCCCAGGTAATATCCACGATCTGGCCGCCACAGGCAAATTGGCCGGTCCCGCCGCCCACCAGGCCCACGGAGAGGCGGCCCTCACGATCGATCACCTTCATACTGGCGTAGAGAACCAGCACATTGCGAACTGCAACTTGGGCGCCGTCATTTCCATCCTCATAGGGGGCACCATACTGGCTGACACAATAGAGTCCTGTCTCTTGATCATATGTAAAAATCCCGGTTTTATAGGTAGAAAAGGGAACTGTAATGGTCTGGGCCGGCAGGCCTCCGGCCGGAGTTCCGTCTGCGGTAAAGGAGAAGGGGGCGGTATACCCGTCCTCGTGCTCCAGGCGCAGCTTGGTGTAGGTGGGGAGCAATTGTGTAATTTTCTCGCCGGAGGTGAGCACCGAATGTTCGTACCCCGCGCTCTTTTTCCGCTCGGCGTCCCGCCAGAAGAGCGTCCCCTCATACGGGCCGTTGACGCAGTCCAGGGCGGTGACACTCCAGTTGTAAATGGCATTGTATGCCCCGGGGCTTCCCCCCGCGTGCAGAAAAATGGCGTCCAGCCCCGCTGCCAGGGAGACATAGTAATCCCGGGCGCTGCGAACAGAGCCAATGGTTTCAACCTGCTCCACAGACTGAAACACCGCCAGCATCCGGGTGATTTCCCCCTCCGCCAGTACCTCATAGATGATATCCGCCTGACTGATCCCCAATTGGGGGAGCGCCTTTTTCAGGTTGTTTATCATAACGGCAATGGGCCGGTTTTGAGCGAGATCCACCGCGCTGCCTTCTCCGGTGAGGGGATTTGTATAGGGGAGGGGCTCCGCTTCCGGAAGAGACACGCCAGGCTGTGAGACCTCCGGTTCCGGTACGCTTCCCGCCGGCGGGGCCGTGTTATCCCGGCAGGCGCACAGCACCAGGCACAGAGCAAGCGAAAACACCACTTGTTTCATCCATCTGCGCATCTTCAAATCTCCCCTTGATCATTATGTTTGATTTTTATCATATCAGCTTCCTCGCTTGCCGTCAACAGAAAATGCCAGGGTCCGACACCAGGCGACAAGGCCTTCACCCAGCAGTTCCGCTCTCCTCCCGCGGGGGAGGGGGAAAACTTAAGGTTCCTTTTCACACCGATTCTGTTCCGCTTACATAAAACGAAGCACCTGTAAATACAGGTGCTTAAGATATGACGGCAACCGGAGCAGATAACCGGGCGGTAAGCCCCGCTTCATCGATCATTCAATCATTTGCCTCCTCTCGAACGGCAATTGTTCAAGGTACGTTATGATATTTTGGCAAAAAAATAAGACAAAGCTCAAAGTGGGCCTTGTCTTACGGAAATGACCATTGGGTTTTATTGCTCAGAGCGGCTGGAGTCAAGAGAGGAAGCGGTTTCTGTAATATGTAGTGCGATGTTCAGCTCTCCAGAGGAACATCAACCGTCCTTTCGATTGAGTGATAAACGGTATAAAGTGTTTGCCAGGTAGCCGGCCCCACAATCCCGTCAACAGGTAAACCAAAGTTTTTTTGAAATTCAATGACTGCCACTCTTGTATCATCTCCAAACCGGCTCGTTCGCACCACCGGGGGGATGGCGTAATAAAACTCTGAAATATAATCCAGCAGGAATTGCAGCTGCGAAACAAGCTCCCCGCTTGACCCCATCTGTATGGTCGTGGTGGGCGGCGTCTCTCCGATACCGATTCTGATCCCCGTGCTTGTCAGCTCTGCCAGCCTCGTCACGCTGACAAATATCTTAACAATTGCGTACCAGGTAGATTTTCCAATGATACCATCGGCGATCAGGTTAAATACCGTTTGAAACGATAGTACCGATCTCCTGGTTGCCGGGCCGAAGATTCCATCCGGCGTTGATGTGGGGATACCTGGATAATTGCCGTGTATTCTATTTAAAAAAAGTTGCATTAGGCGTACATTTTCGCCGGAGGACCCCTCCCGCAAAGCCGTGCCGGGATAGATTGCCACATGCTCCCCAAAGTTGTTGGATTCTACAATCTGAATATCACTGGGATAATAGTTTCTTAGTATCTCAATGGGTGTCCAGCCTTGCTGAGCCAAAGCTTGAGACCCCCATTGAGACAGGCCATCGCAAGTGGTTGTGGTCCCGTTGCAATAGGACGCAAAAAAAGGTTCCTGTCTCCCCTGTCTCCTTAAAAAACGATTGAATATCCCATCCACAATCTGGCTGATATTATCAAATATGCACCGGCCCTCTGTAAAAGCCTGGTCAAACGCTGTGACGTTCGTGATATCGAACGCAAGGTGCCTGCTTCTGTACCAGAGGGTAAACACTCTGTTCAGTGCAAATGATATCTGCGCGTAGATATTGGCATATAAGGCCGCGTCAGCCCATGTTGGGAAAATCTCGCTGGATGCCACGTTTTTGATGTAGTCAGCAAAAGGTATGGTAACATTGCGGGCATAATCATTGGGGGATCCCAGATGAACCGTGATAAATTCCGGCATGGGGACATCGTTTGCCAAAGCAATTTGATTTATTTGGAAATTCTGCACGGGGATGGCATCCCTGTCATCCCTCTGTGTGTTCATTGCGGCACCGCTGTTGCCCGGATCACGGGGTTCCGAGTCTGTCTGAGGATCTCTTGGCAGGTCCACACCATGCTTTATGGGCGTATAGTATTCATCGGTGTCTTGCCGCGCCGACTCTCCGCTGATGATGGGATGTAATTGCATGGACAAAGTTGTGTGAATGGTGTCGAATATTTCCGCCCAGTGTACAATGGCTTTCTTATAGCCCTGGAACGCGGGCACCTCTACATTCACAACAGAGAATCTCGGCATACTGGTATAGGGGCTTTGTGAATATCGTCTGTCCGGTGCTGACAAAGGAACGCGTTCCGTTGCGCCGTTTTCATCTGTTATTAAGTTGTAAAGAACTTTCCCCTCTTGATTTTTGATCAATACCCTGTCATTTGCGATAGGCAGGGAGCGATGCCCGGCATAAAGTTCAACTTTTAGATAACCAAGCCCCATTCCGTCACTTCCCATTCATGATAAAATTGTTCTTCCCATCCTATGCGCACGTGAGAACTATGTTGCGCAGCGCGGTTGATTGCAAGAGATCCCCCGGCAGAATTTCGTTACCGGAAAATAAACAAAATGAATGCAAAGTTCATAGCATATCTTGTATCATACCTTGCTCCGCTCGATTCAGAAGCTCGTTAGGGGGGATTATTATGCCGTTCCTTATCCCATTCCAAGAGGCTTGGCTTCTTGAGGAAATAGTAAAAGTGATCGAGATGGCCACAGAACGATATCATGTCAATGTCGTTTATCCGGAATATCATCTGTCAAAACAACCCCTGAACACGTTCAATGTAGCCATTTTCAATAAAATTACCGGTTATGTAAAAGAGTTTACCGATTCAGCGGGCCAGATGGCGCTGCCCAATGGGATAAAATCCGAACTGCAAGGGGCGCATTCAACTTACACGGCAGTCAATCGATTTATCACCACAAAAGTCGACTTTTATCCATACCTGGGCGGGGTTCATCCCGGTCATGACATCGTAACGATCACCTTTGATACTGCCGAGAATGCAATCGTTTCACTGTCCGATTTTTTTGCAGGCGAACGCAATTATTTGCAATTGCTGTCATCCCTTACAGAGAAAGCCTTGTTTGACCAATATCCAGACTTAGATTTTGCATTCAGCGACCCCACGTTCCGGAAGGGATTTGCTCCCGCAAAAGAAAATTTTAGTCATTGGGCTTTATCAAATCATGGTCTGATTATTTTCTTTCCTGAATATCAGGTTGCGCCATATGCTGCGGGTGCTTTGTATATTACAATCCCTTATCAGACCATATTCAGCGGCCGAATTTTCTCCGGTTCTTATGGATAGGCAGCTCCAGCATCATAAAAAGAGCGCCGCAGATGCGGCGCTCCAATGAGCAGCGGATTCCATTTCGTGTTTACACCACGGGTACGCCATTGTCCTCAACAGAGCTGCGGCACATCAGAATGATCAGCCAAACCCACCCGACAAGAGGAATGAGCGCGACAAAAATCCAAGGCCACTCTTTTCCGCCATCGCGCAGCCGGCGTACAATTATTGCGAGACTGGGGATTAAAATAGCCAAGCTGTACAGGTCGGAGAGGAGTGTTGTCCTAAGAACCTTCGCGATGATCGACAGAACAATACCGATCAGGAAGTTGAGCGCAATGGCCATCCAGTAGCCGCGCATGTTGGTACGGTCGGAAAAATTCACGTAATTTTTCCACATGTTGATGTATTCAGTCATAAATTTGCTCCCTTTCTTTTCCATTGCCAATGGGCAAGCGCCTTAAGCTTGCCGCGCGCACACGTGTCAAATTATGCCATATGGTTTAAGAATATGCAAGCAAAATTTTCACCGAATAGACCAGACTCATTTTATCTAACAGGAACAATCCCCCGGTACAAGCTCTTATGAGTATGAGTTACCCTCTGGATTGTTTCAGCGCCCGCATCCGGTTTCCGTGGTCCAGCAGCCGCTTGCGCAGGCGAAGGTTCTCCGGCGTACACTCCAGCAGCTCGTCATCCGCCAGGAACTCCAGGCACTGCTCCAAGGACATCTGCCGCGGGGGAACCAGGCGCAGCGAATCATCTGAGCCGGAGGCCCGCATATTGGTCAGCTGTTTGCGCTTACAGATATTGACCGTGATGTCCTCATTTTTTGGGGACACGCCCACAATCATTCCCCCGTAGACCGGGGTACCCGGCCCAATGAACAGCAATCCCCGCTCTTGGGCGTTGAACAGGCCGTAGGCCACTGCCTCTCCCGCCTCGTGTGCCACCAGGGAGCCCGTGGCCCGGCGGCTGATCTCGCCTTTGACGGGTTGGTAGCTGTCAAAGATGGAGGCCATGATCCCCTCTCCCTTGGTATCGGTCAAAAACTCGTTGCGGTAACCAAATAATCCGCGGGCAGGCACCAGAAACTCCAGTTTCATCCGCTCCCCCACCGGAGTCATCTCCAGCAGGTCTCCCTTCCGGGCGCCCAGCTTCTCAATCACCGGACCCACATTGTCCGCGGGGACATCCACCACAACACGCTCAATGGGCTCACACTTCACCCCGTCCATCTCCCGGTACAGAACGCGGGGGGGGGACACCTGAAACTCATACCCCTCCCGGCGCATCGTTTCTATCAGGATAGACAGGTGCATTTCACCCCGCCCGGCCACGTGAAAGGCATCTGTGGAATCATCAATCTCGCTGATGCGCAGAGACACATCCTTGAGCATCTCGCGAAAGAGCCGCTCCCGCAGCTGACGGGAAGTGACAAATTTGCCCTCCCGCCCGGCAAAGGGGGAGTCATTGACCGAAAAAGTCATCTCCATGGTAGGGGCGGAAATGCGCACAAAGGACAGTGCCTCGGGATGCCCCAGGGCACAGATGGTATCCCCTATGGTCACATCGCCAATTCCGCTCATGGCCACAATATCACCGGCCACGGCCTCCTGCACAGGAGCGCGGCTCAGCCCCTCAAACAGGTACAGGGCGGTGGCCTTTGCCTTTTCCGGGGCGCTGTCGGGGCGGTGGCAGTTGCAGACGGCAATCTCCTGATTCTGCCTGATCACACCCCGCTCAATACGGCCGATGGCGATGCGGCCCACAAAGTCATTGTAGTCAATGGATGAGACCAGCATCTGAAAGGGGGCGTCCATGTCAGCCTCAGGTCCGGGAATATAGTCCACAATGGTCTCAAACAGGGGCTTCAGATCCGCTCCCGGCACACTGGGGTTAAAGGACGCGGTGCCCTGCCGCCCGGAGCAGAAGAGCATGGGGGAGTCCAGCTGCTCCGGCGTGGCATCCAGATCCAGCAGCAGCTCCAGCACCTCATCGATGACCTCATGCACCCGCTGGTCAGGGCGGTCAATCTTGTTCACCACCACGATCACCCGGTGACCCAGCTCCAAAGCCTTACTCAGCACAAAGCGGGTCTGGGGCATGGGCCCTTCGGCGGCGTCTACCAGCAGGATGACGCCGTTGACCATCTTTAAAATCCGCTCCACCTCGCCGCCGAAATCGGCGTGGCCCGGCGTGTCCACAATATTAATTTTGATCTCGCCATACTGCACCGCGGTATTCTTGGCCAGGATGGTGATGCCCCGCTCCCGCTCCAAATCGTTGGAGTCCATGACCCGCTCTGTGACAGCCTGGTTCTCACGGTACACGCCGCTCTGTTTTAAAAGCTCGTCCACCAGTGTGGTTTTCCCGTGATCAACGTGGGCGATGATGGCTACATTTCTCAACGTTTCATTTTGCAAAAAGAGCACCTCTTATTTCTCAATCCAATTTCAACAACAGTCATATAGACCATTTATTATACGTTCCAGTACATGAAATGGCAATCTTTTTTTGAAAAAAACCGGAGCAAATCTGCCGGTTTCCCCCATATTTCTCTGGAAAGTGCGATCAAAACTCCCGCGCCCGCCGCCGCCTCTCACGAAACCGCGCCGTCCTGCCGGCTTTTGGAATACCACACGACCCCATCCCGGGAATCAATTCGGAGCTGCCCATTGTCCACCAGGTATTCCACGAAAAAACGGGTGTTGCGCTCAAAGCGCAAACTGCGGCGGGGGCGGGAGCTGAGCAGGCTGAAATGCAGTCCCACCGCCTGGCAGATCTCACTGATGGTCATGGGTCGGTCAATAAGGGACAATACCTCCTCAGCCCGGCGGGCGATGAGGGCGTGGTTTTCATCAATCAACGCGCCGATCTCCCGGCCGGAGCATGTCCCCCGGTGGGCCATGATGTAGGCGTCACACTGTAAATTCCGCAGCTTCTCCCGGCTCTCATCCGCGAGACGATGAGCCAGCGCGTAGGGAAGCTTGGCTTCCATCATCTCCCGGGAGAGCAGGGCGTCCGCCGTATAGCACACATTGTCCGGGGTAACGGTGGAGATATGCCCAGAGGAGTGTCCAGGGGTGTGGATGATTTGAAAATCCGCCCCGGCAAAGGAGAGCGGGCCGTCTTCGTCAGGAATCAGCTCATCCGGCGTATGCACCAGCGCCGCCATCTCCTCCTGCGCCATGCTGGGGGAGATGACAAGGCAGTAGCACTTTAAATTGAGAATATGGCTGCACATCCCCGCCTCCGGAACGGTGAGCGCCACCGGAATCCCATATTTTTTTTGGAGGTAGGCATTATTGGCGCAGTGGTCCACATGGGCATGGCTGCAGAGGATTCCCGCCGGTGTAAGCCCGTTTTCCAGAAGAGACGCCTCCAGCTCCTCCCGTTCCTCTTTGAGGCCTGTATCCAGCAGAATACAGCGCCCGTTCTCCAGGCGGTACAGGGGCAGCAGCGCGGTTCCCTCCAGCACCCAGGTATTTCCCTTAATTTGGGTTAGTTTCATGGTTTGCTCTCCTTTTATCCTGTGCATGCTTCAGATACATAATTAAAACCGCCACATCTGCGGGGGAGACGCCTGACACCCGGCTGGCCTGGCCCAGATTCATGGGGCGGATCCGGTCCAATTTCTGCCGGGCCTCCAGACGCAGCCCTTCCATGGCGCTGTAATCCAACTCCGGCGGGAGAGGGCGGTCCTCCAGCTTCTTCATCTCCTCCACCTGGCGCATCTGGCGGTCAATATAGCCCTGGTATTTGGTGGCAATCTCCACCTCCCTCACAATCTCCGGGGCAAGTTCGGGCCGCCCCGGATCAAAGGGGGCCAGATCCTCATAGCTCACTCGGGGGCGGCGCAGCAGGTCGGCCAGCCGCGCGCCATCCTTCACCGGGGGCTCCCCCTTTTCTGTGAGCATCCGGTCCAGCGCAGGGGATGGGGCGGTTCCCATCCTCTCCAGCCGCTGACGTTCCCGCCGCGCGGCCTCATATTTCTCCTCCACCCGGCGCAGGGCATCCTCACTGACCAGGCCCAGCCGGCGTCCCACATGGGAGAGCCGCCCATCGGCGTTGTCCTGGCGGTGAATCAGGCGGTATTCTGTGCGGGAGGTCATCATGCGGTAGGGCTCCATGGTGCCCTTGGTCACCAGGTCATCGATCAATACACCGATATATCCCTGCTCCCGCCGGAGTATCAGCGGCGCTTTCCCCTGAATGCGCAGGACCGCGTTGACCCCGGCAACAAACCCTTGAGCTGCCGCCTCCTCATAGCCCGAGGAGCCATTGAACTGTCCCGCCCCATAGAGTCCCGCCACCACCTTGCTCTCCAACGTGGGCCTGAGCTGGGTGGGGTCCACACAGTCATATTCAATGGCATAGGCCGCCCGGGTCATCTCCGCCCGCTCCAGTCCCGGGATGGTGCGCAGCATCTTCGCCTGCACCTCTTCGGGAAGGGAGGAAGAAAAGCCCTGAATGTAGAGCTCCTGGGTATCAAGCCCCATGGGCTCGATAAAAAGCTGGTGGCGCTTTTTATCGGCAAAGCGCACCACCTTGTCCTCAATGGAGGGACAGTACCGCGGTCCTACCCCCTCGATCACGCCGGAAAACAGGGGAGACCGGTGAAGATTGTCCCGAATCACCTGGTGGGTTTCCTCTGTGGTATAGGTCAGGTGACATACTGCCCGGTTGTTGGGCGGGGCCTCTGTCTGAAAGGAAAAGGCCAGGCCATCCTCATCCCCCGTCTGCAATTCCATTTTTGAAAAGTCTATCGTCCGGGCCAGTATCCGGGGTGGGGTTCCTGTCTTAAAGCGGCGCAGGGACAGTCCCAACTGTTCCAGACAGCCGGTGAGGGGCAGCGCCGCCGCCAGACCGTCCGGCCCGGAGCTGCGCACCACATCGCCAATGATGGTCCGCCCGCCCAGAAACGTTCCTGTGCAGACCACCACCGCTTTCACCTGATAAGTGGCTCCCGTGTGGGTGACCACGGCGGAGACAGCACCTCGCTCCACCAAAATTTCCACCACCTCGGCCTGCTTCACCAGCAGGCGGGGCTGCCGCTCCAGCGTGCTTTTCATCACCTTGTGGTATTCCCTGCGGTCAGCCTGGGCGCGCAGCGACCAGACCGCCGGCCCCTTCCCCCGGTTCAGCAGCCGGTATTGAATGCAGGCCCTGTCCGCAGCCTTTGCCATCTCACCCCCAAGGGCATCCAGCTCCCGGACCAAATGGCCCTTTCCCGTACCGCCAATGGCGGGGTTGCAGGGCATGTTTCCAACACTGTCCAAATTCACGGTGAAGCATACCGTCTCCAGCCCCATCCGGGCGGCGGCCAGCGCCGCTTCAATCCCGGCGTGCCCGGCCCCGATCACCGCAACATCAAATTGTCCCGCACTGTACCGCTCCACGGCGCAGCCCCCTCTCTCCATATTTACACTAAAACTATATTTTAACACAGTTTTTTTTCATGGACAAGACATAGGGAAGGGTTTTTCCGATTCTCTTGTTGTTCCTTCCTGATCCTAAGATCCAATGAAAGTGCCGATCTCTTTGCGGTCTTATTCCCGTGGCGCTGCGTTGTCCGCCTTGCGGCGCGAAAAAATCCCTCGCTGCTTCGACAGTTCCATCTGTGAATACAGGGTCTTTATTTTTAAAATAGGGTTGACAACACTGTTTTACTGTGTATAATGTATATATACAAACAACGAAAAGAAGTATCTTCACCAGATCAGATGCTTGTTTGGAGCTAAAAATGGACATTATTATCAGCAATAGCAGCGGAAAGCCAATTTACGAACAAATTGCGGACCAAGTCAAGGAACAAATCATTACCGGGACGCTGCCCTCTGGGGAGATGCTTCCGTCCATGCGGTTGCTGGCCCGGGATCTGCACATCTCCGTCATCACCACCAAGCGGGCCTATGAGGAGCTGGAGCGGGAGGGATTTCTGGAAAACGTCCCCGGAAAGGGCTGCTTTGTGGCAAGCCAAAACCGGGAGCTGTTGCGGGAGGCGCTGCTGCGCCGGGTGGAAGAGCGGTTGACAGAAGCGATTGATGAGGGCAAAAAAGGCGGACTCTCTCTCTCAGAGCTGCAAGAAATACTAAATGAATTGTATTAGGATGATTTATTATGACAAATTGTATTGAAATTCAGGGGTTATGTAAGCAATACGACCAGTTTCAGTTGGAGGACATCACATTTACTGTCCCAGGCGGCAGCATTGTGGGATTAATTGGGGAGAATGGAGCGGGGAAGACCACCACCTTGAAATCCATTCTGGGACTGGTTCACCCTGACGGGGGCGCCATTGCTCTCTTCGATGGCGCCCCGGACGCGGCGGCCCGGCAAGAGATTGGGCTGGTGCTGGACGATTGCTTTTTTCACGATACGCTCAGACCCAAGGATGTGGATGCCATTCTGGCCCCCATCTACCAAAATTGGGACAGCGCCCTTTTTGCGGCTTACCTCCAAAAATTTTTCCTGCCGGAGCGCAAGTACATCAAGGAGTTTTCCCGGGGAATGAAGGTGAAGCTGTCTCTGGCCGCCGCCCTGAGCCACAGCCCCAAGCTTTTGATTTTGGATGAGGCCACCTCCGGACTGGATCCGGTGGTGCGGGATGAGATTTTGGACGAATTTTTGGCCTTTGTCTCGGATGATGATCACGCCATTCTCATCTCCAGCCACATTATCTCCGATCTGGAGAAGGTAGCCGACTACATCGCCTACATTCACCAGGGAACGTTAATTCTCTTTGAGCGGAAAGACGCTATTTTAGAATACTACGGACGGCTTGCCTGCACACGCCAGCAGTTGGCAGAGGTAGTGCCAGAGGACCTGCTTCGGGTGAAGAAGAGCAACTTTACCTGCGAGGGGCTGGTGGAAAATCGCAGCGCGTTTCAGCGCAAATACCCATCGCTTCTGGTGGAACCCATCAGCCTGGAAGAGATTATGGTGTTTTTTGGGAAAGGGGAACCGGCATGAGAGGACTTGTCCTAAAGGATATTCTGGTACTGCGAAAGGGACTGCGCACCTACGCCATTTTCCTGTTATTTTATCTGATTCTCTCCCTGATCGGGGCGTTTCATTTGTCCATGTGCGTGGCCATGGGCCAGGTAATTTTAATGATGCTCCCCATCAGCGCCTTTTCCTATGACGAGATGGCCAAATGGAACCTGTACGCCGCCGCCCTGCCCGGCGGGCGGCGGGCACTGGTAAAGGGACGCTATCATTTCACCCTTTTGATTTCCATTTTGGTGTCCGTGTATAACCTGTTTTTATCCGTTCTCTTCTCTATCCTGGGCAAGGCCAGTATGGAGGAGTGCCTGCTCACCGTTCTGGTGTCCCTGCTGTTGGGCCTTGTCATGGTGAGCTTTATGATCCCCATCAACTTCAAGCTGGGG
>Ga0153947_1000271_pt1 | contig 24909 bp, 20 predicted proteins | sample TSNJ031MetaG_FD_104697 | JGI IMG/M metagenome (GOLD analysis project Ga0153947, IMG submission 104697) | Attine ant fungus gardens microbial communities from New Jersey, USA - TSNJ031 MetaG | ecosystem: Host-associated > Fungi > Mycelium > Unclassified | place: USA: New Jersey, Wharton State... | reverse complement strand
TTTTGGACAGGTGATGGGCGCCAGCGCCAATGGCAGGAAGGCCGGCGCCGCCTTGCCTGACGGCATCTCCCCGGAGAAGGGAGCCGACCGCTTGGGGCCCACCGCTCTCATTAAGTCCGCGGCAAAGCTGGACCAGCTGAAAACCGGAGGCGCCCTCCTCAACCAAAAATTCACCCCTGATGTGGTGGCGGGAGAAAATGGCCTCAGCAACATGTCCGCCTTAATCCGCTCATATTTTGCCATGGACGGACACCACATTCAATTCAATGTCATTGACCGGGCCACCCTCCTGGACGCGCAGGCACATCCGGAGGAATACCCCCATTTGATCGTCCGGGTGGCCGGCTACAGCGATTACTTCAACAATTTGGACAAGGCTCTTCAAGATGAAATTATTAACCGAACAGAGCAAACTTTCCGGTAAAGAATGTGGATACAGCCTTTTCGGGATAATGAACCTATTTTTTTCGTTATCCTCGGAAAAAAGGGATTCCAGCTTGCTCCCAATATCCCTTTTTGTCTTCAGGCTGATAAGTAATACTACTCTTCGTTTAAATCCGCAATAAATAAAATTTCTGTTGCGGCCTGGCCCGCGCGGTTTTAAGAAATTTTTTTTATACTCTAACCCAAGATTCGGATAAATAAGGATAGGACCGCTTTTGCGGCCCTATCCTTATTTATTCCTGACACAATCTTGATATCGTTGATCTCAGGATTGTGTCAGGGTAAGCAAAACGGCAGCATCCGATTTTCACGTACCGCCTTTGCTTTTTACGGCTACAAGTTCGTATGATATACTTATAAACAAGCCCGTATTCTTAACAACTTCATAACAACCAGGTGATATAAAGACAAGGGGTGACTGCATATGGCAAATATTTTAATTGCAGAGGACGAATCGGCCATAAACGAGTTGATCAAAAGAAATCTTCAATTGGTTGGCCATAGGTGCGTTTCGGTATTTGATGGCGAGTGCGCCGTATACGAGCTGCAGGGACACAGCTACGACCTTGTCATACTGGACATCATGCTGCCGGAAATAGACGGCTTTGATATTCTCCGCAAATCCGGCGAAACGCCCACCATTCTCCTGACGGCGCGAAACAGTCTGAACGACCGGATCAAGGGGTTTTCCTTAGGCGCCGACGATTATCTGACCAAACCTTTTGAAATGCTGGAGCTTTTGGCACGGGTGGAAGCGGTTCTGCGCCGCACCAAAAAGGATACGGATCAATTTACGCTGGAAGCCGTGCGGGTGGACTTTGACAGCCGCCAAGTGTTTTTAGGGGGTCTGCTTGCCGATCTTACGCCTAAGGAGTACGAGCTAATGGAGGTATTGATTGTCAACCGCAATATCGCCCTTTCCCGCGATAAACTGCTGGAGCTTGTGTGGGGATATGACTTTGAGGGAGACAGCCGCACCGTAGACGTACATATCCAGAAGCTGCGGAAAAAGCTGGGCTGGGAAAAGAAAATCAAAACAATATACAAGCTGGGCTACCGTCTGGAGGTGAATCCATGAAACGCCGCACCTTTCTCACCACCCTTATCCTTTTTCTGGCTTGTTTTTATGCAGGCATTCTGGTGATTTCCACAACGACCTACCGGGATACTGTGCGGCGGGCCAAGGAGCAATGCGCCGGGGAGCATTACTTCATCGTCTCGGGATTTGTCAAGGATGTCGCCGCACTTCACAGCCGAGGCGTTGACTATACCCAATCCCTGGACGGGCTGATGCGGCCTTACGGACTTCTCGCCAAAAATCAAAACGCAAGCCTGATGCTTTACGACGACGGTCAGCGCGTCTATTCCAATATGTCAGGCAGCGGCGGTCATACCCTCCGGGAGCTGAAGGATGATAACAGGTTGGTTTATGCGGATAAAGCGGAAAACAAAACCTATATGGAAGTCATTGGCAGATTGCCGGAACCGTATGACCGTTTTATAGTGGTTTACCGTTCCGACATCTCGGCTATCATCTCCGCTTGGGAGCGGATGAAAAATACCCTGTTTGCGTCCGGGCTGATTCTTTCCTGCTTTCTGGCCTTATGCCTCCTATTCCTGCTGGAAAGGTTGTTTCGGCCCCTATCGGAAATTTCCCGGACATCGCAGCGGATCGCTTCCGGCAATTTTCGTGACACCAGGTTAGTAGTTTCCGGCAATGATGAACTGACTGAAATGGCAAGGAGCTTCAACCACATGGCGGATGAAATCCAATGCCAGATGGCGGAATTGACAGCCGCCGCACAAAACAGGCAGCTATTCATTGATAACTTTGCCCACGAGCTCCGCACCCCTCTCACCGCGATTTATGGATATGCGGAATATATACAAAAAGCGGTGACCACGGAGGATGACCGGCAGTTTGCAATCGAATGTATTTTAATGGAAAGCAGCCGCATACAGAATATGGCTGGCCAGTTGATGGAGCTTGCCAGCCTCCGAAGCGACCAGATACATATGAAGGTTCTCGCGGTGCCGGAGCTTTTCAATGCGGTGGGAAGAACCATGCAGCCAAGAGCGGCGGAAAAGGAGGTATGTCTCCGGTTCCTGTGCGAGCTTGCCACATTGCGGGGAGACGCGAATTTACTGGAAAGCCTGCTTATCAACCTGATCGATAACGGGATCAAGGCGTGTGAGACGGAGGGCAAAATTACTGTTTGCGCCGCGATGCAGGAGAAAAATCCCGTCATTACAGTGTCGGATAACGGGAAGGGAATGCCCGGAGAACTGCTGGACCAGATTACCGAACCCTATTACCGCATTGAAAAATCCCGGGGCCGCAGAGACGGTGGGGCCGGGCTTGGACTTGCCATCTGTAAACAGATTGCATTGCAGCACGGCGGGGAGCTTTCCTTTTCCAGCCATCCCGGAAAAGGGACAACGGCTACGATAATTTTTACAACTCCATAATAAGTTCACAACAACTCCAAAACACAGCGGCTTTATCCTATGTAATGTGATCACACATATTACGTAAAAAAGGAGAATTGCACCATGAAAACAAGCCGGACAGAGAAAAACGGCCTTGTAAAGACTTTGCTTGCCACGGCGCTGATTGTCGGCGCTGTCGCGGCGGTATCCCAGGGCATCACTCAAGCGGTTGTCGCGACGGAAATAAAAAAGGTCGAATCCATTCCCACCTCCTATACCATACCGCTTAATATGCAAGAGCAAGCAGAAGAATCCAACGTACCGGAGGGCTATGTCAAGCCCAACTATACCGTCGTGGATAACGACAGTGAGTATTATAATGACAAGCCCACCGCCAACGATATTTCAAGGGATTATGCCGCGGAAATCGGCGTTCAGGCGCTTTGGCCTATTTTCAACACGGACCTGAACGGCAAGGAGATAGTAATGACCTATATGTCCGCGGAAGATGGCTTGCGGGCAGCATGGATGGGAGAGTGGAAACTTGACGACAACCGGCAATACCGCTTTTCTGTAGATGCCATTACCGGCGAAGTGCGTTATGTAAGCCTTGAAAGGGTTTTAGAGGTGGATGTCCCTATAGGATATGATGAAGCCTTGGCTAATAATACGCAGAAGGTGGAGGAAATCGCCAGAAAATACGCGGAGCAATTTGATGTGGCAAACGGTCCCATAGAGTCTGTTTTCGACATCGGTCAAGGTGCCTACGCAAATGATCCTTTAATCTGGGTTGATATGGTCGGGGAAAACGGACTGCGCGCCCGCATTGATTTGTCGCGATATGACAATGCCTTACTCGGCATCTGCTACGAGCCTTGGTTTAAAGAGTGTGACAAAGAGTGGGTACTGATCGAGGAATTCGAGCAGCGGGCGGAAGAATTTTTTAAAAACAACCCTGATGCGGACTTTTATGAGGAGTAGGGGCAAGGATATGTCCCAACATCTATTTCAATAATTACCGGGATCAGCCCAAATGACCCCAATAAAGGAGCGGGGGCCGCAAAAACGGCTTTCGCTCCTTTGTTGACTTGGCGGTAAATTATTGCCGGACTTCCCCCCAGGGAGATACATATTCGCGGCCCCCCTTTGCCATACCCAATCAAAAGAAAAGGTATTTTATAAGTTAATATAAAATTATTGCTGGTGGATGGGAGATAAAAAAAAAGCCACTAGAAACGGCTGTTTCTAGTGGCTTTTTGGTTGCGGGAGAGGGACTTGAACCCTCGACCTTTGGGTTATGAGCCCAACGAGCTACCAACTGCTCCACCCCGCGATATCTTTGGTGCCTATATAATATATCATATATTTCACAGGAAAGCAAGAGAAAATTTTTAGAACTTCCATCTGATTTGTGGGATTACATATTTGCCATAATCCAGCCGTATAGTATATACTTATGAAAAGGAGGGGGTCAAGTATGCATCAGATCCGAAAAGCCACGGTAGCGGATACTGAAGCCCTGTATGAATTATACCAAAACCACCTTACCACAACTCCGCCGTCTGAGCCGCAGGATTTGGCTCGGTGGCGGGACTTCATCCGTGCGGCTGAGGATAATCCGGCTTACAATATTCTGGTGTGTATAACGGGGGAAAAGGCGGTCTCCTCTGTGACCTTGGTGATCATCGCGAATTTAACCCACAATGTCCGGCCCTACGCCTTGATTGAAAATGTGGTGACCCATGAGGCGTACCGCGGGCGTGGACTGGCCACTGCCCTCATGGCGAAGGCCGATGAAATGGCCCGGCGGATGGGTTGTTACAAAATGATGCTATTGACAGGGTCGAAACGGGAGGAAACCCTCAATTTTTACCGCCAATGCGGTTATAATACGGAGGATAAAACCGCTTTTCACAAACGCTTACCTTGACCCTTATATCCCTGTGTAAAGATTAGTTTATAAGGAAGATGCTCCATGCTTTATATTATGTCTTGCCGGCTGCTTCGGGAAGAGGTACCGTCTTTTGAGCAATACCCTTTTGGTATTCCTGCGGTGCGTTCTTTGGAGGAACTGGAATTTCATAAGCCTGTGACCTTTATTGTGGGTGAAAATGGAATGGGAAAATCCACGTTATTAGAAGCCCTGGCGGTTTGCTGCGGCTTTAACCCGGAAGGGGGCGGCAAAAATTTCAATTTTTCCACCTATAACTCCCACTCCGACCTGAGCAGTTACCTCCATCTCAGCAAGAGCTACAAATTGCCGAGGGACGGGTATTTTCTGCGGGCGGAAAGCTTTTACAACGTCTCCAGCGAGGTGGAGCGGCTGGACGCCATTCCCGGCCGTACCCCGCCCATTAGCGGTTCCTATGGCGGCTCACTCCATGAAAAGTCTCACGGCGAATCCTTCTTTGCCCTCATGAACAACCGCATGGGCGGCAACGGGCTCTACCTGTTGGATGAACCTGAGGCGGCCCTCTCTCCTATGCGCCAATTGGCCATGCTTTCCATTATAGATAAACTGGTTCAAGGGGATTCCCAATTGATCATCTCCACCCATTCCCCCATCCTCATGGCCTACCCCCAAGCCGAAATCTACCTTCTTACCGATGAGGGGATCCGGCGGGTGGAATATGCACAGACCGAGCACTTCCAGGTGACCCGGGATTTCCTCAATAATCCCCAAAGCTACCTGCGCCATTTACTGGATTGATTTCGCCGCCCCGCAACGGAGGCGCGGTGCATTCGCCGTGTTCCGAGTAAAGCCGAAACTTCGCTCATTGCCAAGCGCAAAGGTCCCGTTGGACCATAACATTTCAATCAAGGCTGCTATTCTCAGCCGCCTCCAGCCACTCTTTAGCATCCATGAGCCAGCGGTGGGGGGAAAGGATCATCCTGTTGTCCATAACATAGCGGATGTACGCCAAAGAGGCGTGGGCCAAAGAATGCTCCAAGGCATTGGATAAGATGGTAAAGAATGGAGGCGTTCCCTCTTGATCCCACGACAATTTATCCGCCAGGAATAGGAGCATATCATAATCGGAGGCCCCACGCCTCAAGGTGCTGTGGCATCCAATGGCCGACAATACCTCTTCTTCATTGACACCAAACAGTTCCTTTGCGAAAAGGGAGGACAGGCGCTGGTGAAGTAAAAAAGGATATCGCCGCTCCGCTTTATCCAGCGGCCATTCCAGTGTGGCAGCATAATCCAGCATATCCTCCGGCCTCATTACACCGGAAACATCGTGCAGCAGCGCGGCAGTCTCGGCTATTGCGGGGTCCAGGTTAAACCTTTCAGCCAAGGCTTTACTGGTTTGGGCAGCGTTGGCGCAATGTTCGGCTATGCTCCTTTTGCCATTTTGGGACAAGAAGGCCAAGCTGTCTCCGGCGATGGAGCCCGTGGGAGGAAATAGCTGTATGTAGGGATACTTTGTCAAATCCATCATTGGTCCTCGGTCCTCCCAATCCTATCACTATGTTTGGGTTACATAGGCTACATGCTTGCCGCCTTATAGAGCTGGGAATAATAGCCTTGCTCTCTGACCAGAGATTCATGGGTACCCAGCTCAGTGATGCCCTCCTTATCCAGCACCACAATCTTATCGGCGTTTTTGATGGTGGAGAGCCTGTGGGCAATGGTGATGGTGGTTCTGCCCTGGGCCAACTCATCCAGCGAGCTTTGGATGGCGGCCTCGGTGATATTGTCCAAAGCGGAGGTGGCCTCATCCAGAATTAATATTCTGGGATTCTTTAAGAATACCCTGGCGATGGCGATGCGCTGCTTCTGCCCGCCGGACAGCTTGACACCCCGCTCACCTACCTGGGTTTGATAGCCCTGTTCCAGGCTGATGATAAAATCATGGATATTGGCCCGCTTGGCCGCCTCATACACCTGCTCATCTGTAGCGTTCGGATCGCCGTAGCGGATATTTTCCAAGATGTTGTCGTAGAAGATAAAGACATCCTGCTGCACATGGCCAATGACCCGGCGCAACGAATCCAGGTCATATTTCCGTATATCCACGCCGTCAATCCTGATGCTGCCCTCACTGACGTCGTAGAAGCGGGGAATGAGCTGGGATATGGTGGACTTACCTACCCCGGATTCGCCCACTAAAGCGATCTTTTCCCCCGGCTGGATGGACAGGGAAAAGTTGTGGAGCACATCGATCTCGTTGGTGGGATAGTTAAAGTGGACATTCTCAAAATCAATCCGGCCCACAGGGTTTTCCAGCGGCACTCCATTTACCGGCGACTTAATTTCCGGCTCAATATCCATCACTTCACAGAACCGGTTGAAGCCGGCCATAGCCGCCTGGAACTGCTCCATAAACTGAATAAGGCGCCGGATGGGCTGGGTCAAATAACTGAGATACAGGAAGAAGGCCGTCATGTCGCCGTAGCTCATGCCGGAATTCATCACCATAAAGGCCCCGGCCACCAACAGCACCAGGTTGGCAATATCCAACAGCAGGTTGTTGCAGCCGTGGAACAACCCCATAAGGTTATAAAATCCAAACCAGGATTTGTAATACCGGTCATTGTTGTCGTCGAATTTCTCCAACTCCCTGGACTCATTTGTAAAGGATTTCATCAAGCGCACGCCGCCAATGCTGCTTTCAATCTGGGCATTGATGTCCGCCTGGGTTTCCTTGATATGCTTATTGGCCCTCCCCATCCGCTTGCGCAGCATCATGGAAAACACTGCGATCAGGACAATGATGGGGGTCATAATCAGGGTCAAGGAGACGTTGATATTGAACAAAAGAAAAAATGTGCCCACAAACATAGCAAGGGAGATAAATATGTCCTCCGGGCCGTGATGGGTAAATTCCGCGATCTCACGGAGATCGCCCACCAGCCGGCTCATGATTTTGCCGGTTTGATTTTCATCAAAATAGCTGAAGTTCAGGCTTTGGAATTTTTGAAACAAGTCCCTGCGGATATCCTTTTCAATCCGGGAACCCATAATATGGCCCCAAAATAGGACAAAATAGTTGCAGGCAAACCGAATCAGGATCAAAACCAGCATCAGAATCCCCACCGTCACCATGGACCGAACCATTTTATTGGGGATGTAATCGTTCATAAAAATCCGCGTGACAAACGGGAACGCCAAATCAATTCCAGACAGGATCAAGGCGCAAAACATATCAAAAAAGAACACTTTTTTATGGGGCTTGTAATAGGGAAATATCCGCCGAAGCATACGCATCCTCCTCAAATACCTAACATGTACAGGATAAAACCAGTTGGGGAATTTGTCAAGCTAATCCATGCTCTTGTCAGAACAGCCTTAAAAACGCTTAGGAAAAGTAGTGGGGTGAATTTTTGTTCCATTTTATTTCATTATACCTATAGTATAAATCTTTGTACTGTGATAGACTATAAATAAAAGAAAGCATTTACTGTCATCAATGAATAAAAGGGGAACTGACCATGAACTTAACCCAGGCCATCTATAAACGTCAATCTGTGAGATCTTACAAGATGTCCTCCTTGTCCACAGAACAGATGCAGGCGGTTCAGCAAGCTATTGCAGCGGCCAAACCTCTCTATCCCCATATTCCCACCACCATAGATATCATAGAGGACGGCTTGGCTTTAAGCGGCAAAAACATCATCAGTGGCTATGGAAACGTGAAGTCGCCCCATTATTTGGCGGCCGCCTCCGGAACCGGGGACGGTCACCTGGAGAATGCGGGCTTTATTCTGGAACAAGCCGTGCTGGCAATGACCGAAATGGGCATCGGCACCTGTTGGGTGGGTACCTTTACCGGCAGCAGGATCAAGGGCCTGTTGCCAACCCCTTTGCCCGCCGGGCAAAAGGGCATCATCGCAATTGCCTTTGGAGAACCGGCGGATATGGGGGAGCTTGAACCCAAAGCGCTCTCTAAACGCAAACGGATCCCTTTAGAGGAAATGGTGATCGCAGAGGAGCCTCTCTCCGATAGAGCCAGGGAGATCTACGAGCTGGTGCTGGCCCATCCATCGGCGGTCAACGCCCAAAAAACCCGGTTTTTTCACAAAAGGAAAGAGGCGGCGGTTTATATGGGCAGTACCCTGTATAAAAACATAAACAGAATCGACGCAGGCATCGCTCTGGCCCATCTGGACCTTGTCTGCCAAGAGCGGGGTATCGGCTGTGCCATAGCGCCTCATGAAGCGGGTGCGCCGCCAAAGAGGATGACATATATCGCCCATGCCCGGTTTGACGAGGAGCTATAAGCCATGGGGCCAATAGGCGTATATGAACTGTATCAGGCTCTTTTGGAGCATTATGGTCCACAGCATTGGTGGCCGGCCAAGGATGAATATGAGATGATGGTGGGGGCCGTGTTGACCCAAAACACGGCCTGGTCCAATGTAGAGAAGGCCATCGCCAATTTCCAGGGAAAGCTGACGCCCCAACTGGTGGCCGGCATGACATTGGAGGAGCTGGGATCAGTGATCCGGCCCAGTGGATTCTTCACCCAAAAATCCGTCCGAATTAAGGCGCTGACCGCCTGGTACGGGCGGTACGGCTACTCCATCCAGCAGGTTCGGGAGCAGCCGGGCGAACTGCTTCGCCAGGAATTATTGGCAATCCCCGGCATCGGCCGGGAAACAGCGGACGATATCCTCTGCTATGCCTGCCGCAAGCCCTTTTTCGTCATCGACGCCTACACCCGCCGGATTATTGGCCGGGCGGGCCACTTGATACCGGAGGATTATGATACATTCCGGGAATGGATGGAGGCGGGTCTTCCACGGGATGTGGAGGTTTATCAGGAGTTCCACGGGCAATTGGTGGTCCACGCCAAGAATTACTGCAGGAAGGTCCCTCTGTGTGATGGATGCCCCCTGGAGGATATCTGTCAAAAAAGAATTGAGGACTCCACTAAGAAAGTTTCACGGCGGTTTTACCGCGCCGATGGCATTGCCTTGGCCAAGGGCCTGTTAGGTAAAATATTGGTTCACAACGCCCCCGAGGGCGTCACCGCAGGTAAGATTGTGGAAGCGGAGGCCTATATGGGGGACATTGACGCCGCCGCCCATGCAAAGACCGGCAAGCCGACAAAGCGGACCGCCATTCAATATGGCGACGGGGGCTACGCCTATGTTTACTTAATCTATGGGATGCACCACTGCTTTAATATAGTGGCCTCGGTGGAGGGTATACCCCAGTCTGTGCTGATACGGGCCTTGGAGCCGACGCAGGGGTTGCCTCTGATGCAGCGGCGGAGAGGTGTGAAGGCGGCGGATAAGCTGTGCGCCGGACCAGGCACCCTTTGTAAAGCTATGGGCATAACCATGGAACACTATGGCATGGACCTGTGCGGCAAGCAGCTGTATCTGCTGGAGGGCGAACAGGTGGATGAACGCCGTACCCTGGCCACCCCACGGATTAACGTCGGCTATGCAGGGGAGGCTGCGGAGTATCCGTGGCGCTTTGTGTTGCGCCGGGAATAAGAGAACGCGATAAGGCGCCAAACAGGGAGATAAGTGCTTGTATATCGTTTTTCTTTTGTGTAAATAGATGCAGAGTATTTATATAATGGACGGTGATAAGATATGAACACAAAGCTTATTATGGTTGAGGGTATACCCGGTTCCGGTAAATCTACTTTCGCTCAAAAAATTACTGAATACTACAAAAATAAAGGCGTTAATGTCAATCTCTTTAACGAAGGAGACGCCCACCCTGCTGATTTAGCATGGTCTGCATGTGTACCATTAAATTTGCTTGATACGCTGCTGTTAAAATATAGTGAGATTGAAAATGATATAAGAAAAAATATGAGTATTGATGGTGATTATGCAATCATATCCTATACGCAAGTCAAAACAAATAACAACGCATTTTATAAAGAACTTGAAAGTTATGAGATATATGACAACAGAGTTGCCTTTGATATTTTTTGTGATCTAATTTACAGTAGATGGCAAGCATTTGGTAAACAGGCATTAAAGAAAGATGAACTAAATATTTTTGAATGTGCATTTTTACAAAACAATGTTGGTGAACTAATGAATTTTCAGTTAGCAAATAAAAATGAAATTCAAAAACACTTGAATAAACTGCTTGCATATGTAGAGAATCTTTCCCCTGTTCTTGTGTATCTTTCTCAACCAAGTGTTAAAGAAACTATTGAGAACGTTGCTAAAGACAGGGTTTTTCCGGATGGTAAATGGATTGATATGATAGTTTCTTACTCAGAAAACACGCCCTATGGAAGAGTGCATAATAGGAAAGGGGTTGAGGGTGCAATACAGAGTTTTGAGGACAGAAAGCACATTGAACTAGATATTATTAAAACACTCCCTATAAAGACAATTATTATCAGAGACAGCAATAATGATTGGAAAGAAATGTGGCGACAAGTAGAAGCATTTTTATGTGCCTTATAAGCATACCATGCACTACGCCTTATTTCACAGCCCGCAAGCAATGCACAGTGAAGTCCACCACGCATTGCTTGATGTGGCGCTGCCCATACTCCCGCAGATCACCGCCTGTTGGCGGCAGCTGTACGGTGAGTTTAGTCACATGAAAAAGTATATTTGGTACTTTGTATATCGTAGCAAGATACTTGACAGCCATAAGAAACCAGGCTATACTGTGGATATATTTTGACGATTCGGTATACAGAGATAATTTGTATAATTTATCTCTGTATACCGCCTAAACAGGAGTTGAAAGCATGCATTGTACTTCTTGCTAATCTTTTAAAGAATGAGGCAGCTCTAAACGGTATCTGGAAAAGTTCCATGCCGGGAATTTGTGTTGCCTTAGCAAGAAAGTTGATGCACGGTTCTCCTTATAAATTTGCGGATGTGCCTGCCTTTGCGGGGTTAAGGTGTATACATCGGTGATGCGTATGGGCTGAAATGGGCTGCAAGACTTTCTTGCGGCCCATTATTTTTTCGGAGGTGACGCGTATGTCCGTCATTCAAATCACCGGCTTAACCTTTGCCTATGAAGGCAGTTATGATAATATTTTCGAGGATGTATCCTTTTCACTGGATACCGATTGGCGCCTGGGCTTTGTGGGCCGCAATGGCCGTGGAAAGACCACCTTTCTAAAGCTGCTGATGGGGGAGCATGAGTATCTTGGCTCCATCTCCTCCACTGTTGGCTTTGACTATTTTCCCTTTCCGGTCCCCGACCCGGACCGCATGACCGGGGAACTGCTTGAGGAGGTAGCCCCTGATAGCCTGCCTTGGCAGGTGGGCAGGGAGCTATCCCTTTTAGGGGTGGATGAGGAGGTGCTCTACCGCCCATTCTCCACTCTGAGCAATGGAGAGCAAACTAAGGTACTGTTGGCAGGCCTTTTCCTCAAGGAAAATAACTTTCTTCTGATCGACGAGCCCACCAACCATTTGGATGGGGCGGCCAGGGCCCTGGTGAGCAAATATTTGCGGTCCAAAAAGGGATTTATTATGGTCTCCCATGATAGAATGTTTTTGGACGGCTGCATCGACCATGTATTGGCCATCAATAAGGCCAATATCGAGGTGCAGAAGGGAAACTTCTCCTCCTGGTGGCAGAACCGGCAGCTTCAAGACCAGTATGAGGCGGACGAGAACCTGAAGCTCCAAAAGGATGTAAAAAGGCTCGCCGAGGCCGCCGGACGGACCTCCCGGTGGTCGGATAAGGTGGAGCGCTCCAAAATTGGAGCCTATGACAAAGGCTATGTCGGCCACAAATCCGCCAAAATGATGAAGCGCGCCAAGGCCATTGAAGCCCGGCAGGAAAAGGCGCTGGAGGACAAGTCCAAGCTGCTGAAGAATCTGGAAAAAAATGAGCAGTTGCTTCTTCATCCCCTTCAGTACCACACCGGCCGGCTGGCGGAGCTCGAGGATATTTCCATCCAGTACGGCAGTAAGGTTGCCTGCCAAGGCGTCAGTTTCCAGGTGAGACAGGGGGAGCGGGTGGCGCTGACAGGACCCAACGGCTGCGGCAAAACCAGTATTCTCCGTTTATTTACGGAAGAAAAGGGGCAGGGCGCCTTTACGGGGAGCCTGTGGATCGGCAATGGGCTTAAAGTCTCCTACATCCCCCAGGACACAGCCTTTTTGACAGGGGACCTGCGGGAATTTGCCCGTACGGAGGGTTTAGATGAAAGCCTGTTTAAAACTATTCTCCGCAAGCTGGATTTTTCCCGTCTGCAATTTGAGAAGGATATGGCCGACTACAGCGGCGGCCAAAAGAAGAAAGTGCTGCTGGCCAAAAGCCTCTGTGAAAGCGCCCATTTGTATGTATGGGATGAACCCCTCAACTATATTGATGTCTTGTCCAGAATACAGATTGAGGCGTTGATTCTGGAATTTCAGCCCACCCTCCTTTTTGTGGAGCATGACAGGGCCTTCTGCGAGAAAATCGCCACCATTACCATCGCGCTGTAGAGCGTTGGCCTAAAGCCGTCCCTCGCGCCTATAGAGGGCCTTGATCACCCTGGCCAAGGCCCTCTATAACTAGTATGTGATAAGGAAGTATACAAGGGCAATGACCCGTTATACTTTTATTATGTAGAAAATTTGTATTTCCTAATATGACACACCGTTGTCAGGTTATGTATGGTATATTAATTAAAGTGATTAGAGGTGAAGTAAAATGAATGAGCAAATAATTAATTGGCTGCTTGAAGAAAAAGAACCTTCTGTACGTTACAGAACGTTGACTGAATTGTTGGATAAGCCGAGTGATAACGAAGAAGTCAAATCAACCAAAGAAAATGTTGCTAGCTGTAAAAACGTTGAACGTATATTCGTAAGGAGAGACGAGCGCGGTTTGTTTCCGCACAAGCCCGAATATTATGGCAATTGGACAACCTTTAACTACTTAACAATCCTTGCCGAACTTGGGCTAACGGGGGATGACCCTCGCGTTTGGCCAATTGTGGATTGGATTTTGACGCCAGGTGATGACAAATGTGAGTATTTCGTACAAAAAGAATTTGAAAATGCTTATATACTGGACGAAGACAATTTAGGGAGCTGTGGTCAGGTAAAATTTTTAAGTACACTAGTGAGACTTGGATATCTAGATGAGCCACGCGTCAAAAAGTTGATTGATATTTTTGTTGATAAGGGTAGATTCGATGGTGGTTATTTGTGCAAATGGAAAAAAAGCAATTATAAAGGGCAGGAACCAAAAAGTTGTTATGCCGCAACCGTTCCGGCTCTGTTATTATACTCCGTATTGCCTAAGAGTTACAGAAGCGGTGAAAAGTATGATAGTTTAATCAATTATTTTACAAGTAGAAACATGATCTACAGTAAAATAGAACCGGAGAAGATTATAGCTGATACAAGATTAGCTTTTTCTGACGGCAGCTTATCGCATATTTTAATGATTGCGTATTCAATGTGTAAGCTTGGGCTTGGTTATATTCCTCAGATGAACGACGTTTGGGACATATTAAAAGACAAGCCTCAGATTGACGGAAAATACATACTTGAAGCTACGAATAGCAAAAAAGCCATATTGATGGACAAACCGGGGCAGCCGAATAAATGGGTTACATTTTATATGTTATTATTTAAGAAGAATAATCAAAACGAAAATACTGTAGGTTAGCACCGTGTTTTCAATGGTTTTTGCCAGTTGTACATTGTGAACAGTTGTCATGTTTGGTGTGGTATAATGTTAATAAAAACGGAAGGAACAAAAAGATGAACGAAGAAATCATCACCAAAGCAGAAGAAATTCTGGAAAATAGAGCGAAAAAAGAGCAGGGGTGTTGCGTTTTAGCGTTAATCGACACCGATGGTTATCCCACCGCCGCCACTATTTCTCCGTCAAAGATAGATGGTATTAGGCGTATAACCTTTTGTACCGGGACAGGCAGTAACTGGGCAAAACGCATTGAGAAATGCAACCGGGCTAGCGTTTGTTTCAACTCTGAAAAAGAGCAATACAACATCACATTGGTTGGCACCATCGAGGTGTTGACCGACCTTGCGACGAAAAAAGAAATGTGGTATGAGGGCATGGGATATTATTTTAAAGGACCAGAAGACCCTAATTTTTGCATACTTCAATTTGTGACACAGCGATATAGCTTGATGTTGAACGAACATGACGCAAACGGACAAGCCAGAGGGACACTATAAAAGAATAAAGAGAAAATATTATACATTTTGGTGATATACATTGAAACGATGATGTGCCCTGTCTCGCGGAATTTTACAAAATTATTAGAGCCACAATCGAAAGCATATAAATCGAATGAAAAATATAACACACAGATATTGCTGCGATGTGTCATACGGTTTTGTTGTACATTGTACATCAATGTCAGGTTATGTTTGGTACCATAGCAAAAAAGATAGGGGAGAAAAGTAATGAACAATATTCACGGGCATTGCGTTTGCGGCGCGGTTGAAATCGTTATCAAAGAATACGGGAATTTCGTCTACACTTGTCATTGCGACACCTGCCGCCGAATGAACTCGGGGCCGGTGTTATCTGTTGACCCCGGGCCGAAAGAAAATGTGGAATTTGTAAACGGTGAGGGAAAAATCACCATTTACCATGACGAGGAAGTCGAACGCGGTTTCTGTTCGGTTTGCGGGAGTAATCTGTTCTGGCATAATCCGGCGGATAATCATTACTGTATGAACGCGGAATTATTCGATGACATCATTCGGAACGCCTCATTCAATTTGGAGCTGTTTTATGACATGAAACCCGAATACTACTCTTTTGCGGGCGAGCGAAAAAGGCTCAACCGCAATTTTGAAGAAATCTGAATGCACATTATAAGCCTCATCTTCGTAAAGAAGCGGCGGGAAGAATATTCTTCCCGCCGCTTCTTTATCGCACGCCGCCTATCTATCAATACATGTGCTTGGACATAGGTGGTTTATTAGGTTCCTATGATGGCTTGATACCCCGCATCCTTGAGCTTTTCAGCCAAATTGCCGGCATAGGCCCAGTTGGAAAAGGCCCCCACCTGAACATAATATCCCTCCGCCACCGGGGCGGGGATATAGGTGGCAAAGCCTTTTTCCGTTAGATCAGCCGCCGCCGTAGCGGCCAGCTTCCGGCTGCCAAAGGGACCTGTACGCACGTAATATATCGCTGCCGCCTCTGCGGCGGGGATGCTATAATCCGAAGGCAGAATAAAGCTGTCCTTTGTAGTGACGTAGCTTTGACCTGAACCGCTGTGGTAAAACTCTACCGGACTGAACATACTTCTGTCATGGGCGCCGTAGGCCGAGCCCACAAGAAAATTCCTGCCCACTACAGAGGGGGTATAGTTGGGATAGACCGTATCGGTGTCGATCTCCGTGTGCAGGTGGTTGGCCATTTCACGGTATCCTGTATTGCCGTAGACGCCCAGTATGGACTGGGTGTCTACGGCGTCCCCAGCCTTCGCGGAGATACTCTCCAGGTGACAGTAGCGGATGACCACGTTGGCTGAACGCTTTTGGACGTGGTTGTACGCGCCGTTATACTGAACGATAATCGTATTGCCCATAATGGTATCATACCCTGCCATTATCACGTTGCCGTTGCCGCTGGCGTAGATCTCCCGCTTGCCCAAGCCGGATACCATATCCGCGCCATAATGAGGAAATTTATATTTATTCAGATATGCATCTGTTTTATAGCTGGCCGTTAAAATGGTGCTAGGAATTGGGAGCAATAGCTTTTGCATAGGCTCCTCCCCTTTCAGTTCATTGACCTTCCGTGTGTGGAAAGTCAATATATTATATGAAAACAGGAGCCTGGGCTTGCAGGTTTGGGATGTTTCAGGCGGTAATTAGCCGCCAGCTCTAAGCGCAAAATAATTTTTCTCTGGGCGGATCATGGACTAAATACCCATTTTTCCCCACAAAGCGGTTATTTCCTGTTTTGCTCCAAGTTATGTAGGATTTGGGAATACTTGATTTGTAAGCATTTATTTTATACAATAGAAGTATTGCTTGGACAATTTTCGCCAAAGAGCCGGAGCAAGGCTTTATAAATAACTGGAAAAGGAGTGAGGCTTGTGGATATAGATGTGGAGGCAATATTGTCAATGATCAGCAATTTCTATCTATTACCCATGCGGTTTGTCTTTGTACTGCTGGCTATTGGTATTCTGCGCCATTTGGGGAAACTAATGCTGTGGCACGGCCAATCCCAATATATTCTGGCGGTGCTGGATGTGGAGGAAAGCGCTATTCGGCTGCCCATCACCCACTATGAGATCACCATCGGCCGCTCCAAATCCTGTGATGTAGTGATCCCATTGGCCTATATCTCCCGGCAGCACGCCGTCCTCACCATGACCAGCGAAGGGATGTGGCGGATTCGGGACACCAAATCCAGCGGCGGGATCTTTGTCAATGGAGAGCCCTTAGGGCCTGATGCCCTGATTGGCATCGGGGATGAGATGACCTTATCGGGCGTGAGGATGGTATTGATGCCCGCCTCCGAATCGGACGCGTCAGCCATAATACAGCAGCGGCGGGAGCGGCGGTCAAAATGGTACTACAAGCTGCTGGCCTTTTTTATTCCCAAAAAGAAGAAGCCTGCCCGGTTGAATACGGCCCTGCGTTACCTGAACCTCTTTCAAATTTTTGCCTTTATTCAGCTCTTTCTCACTGCCGACCAGGAGTACTACCTTCCATTGGCTATTTCCTTTGTCTTTCTATTTTTGATTCCTTGGATATATAAGCCTATTGCCAAAAGGCTCGGCATTAAAAATATGGCCGCTGAAGCGGCGGCCTTCTACCTGACCACCATGGGCATCTGTTCCACAGCCAGCGCCGCACCCGACAGCCTGTATAAGCAGCTTGGCGCCATTGTCCTCGGATTGATTATTTTCTGCGTCATGTGCGGTATACTAAAAAATCTGAATATTGTTATGAAGCTCAGACGGTATGCGGGCGCGGCGTCCTTTCTTGTCCTGGCCGCCAATATTGTTTTTGGGGCCAACATCAACGGCCAGCGCAACTGGATTAGGCTGGGTTCTATCACCATTCAGCCCTCGGAATTTGTCAAAATCCTCTTTATCTTTACCGGAGCCGCCACCCTGGAGTGGCTGCTGACCACCAAGAACCTGACCACACTGGTCATCTATGCCGGGGGATGTATTGGCTGCTTATTCGTAATGGGGGACTTCGGCACAGCCTTGATTTTTTTCTTTACCTTTATTGTGCTCACCTACATGACCACAGGGGATGTGCGGGCTATTGTTTTGACCTGCGTCATTGCGGCTATGGGCGCGACGCTGATTCTCTATTTTAAGCCCTATATTTTGGACAGGTTCTCCACCTGGCGAAACGTGTGGAGTGACCTGGACGACACCGGTTACCAGCAAACCCGCGCATTGATGGCGATTGCCAGTGGAGGCTTGTTGGGTTTGGGCGGCGGCAATGGATTCGTAAAAAGAGTCTACGCGGCCGATACCGATATTGTGGTGGGTGTGGTGGCTGAGGAATGGGGCATGATTATTGCCTTGACTATTGTAGCATGCTATATCTTTTTTATGGTGGTCGCCATGCGCTCCCATCAGACTTCCTTTTCCTCCTACTACGTCATTGCCGCTTGCGCCGCGGCCGCCCTTTTCCTCTTCCAGGCGGCTCTAAATATTTTTGGAACCACCGATATCCTGCCCATTACGGGTGTCACTTTGCCCTTTGTCAGCAATGGCGGCTCCAGTATGTCCGCCAGCTGGGGGCTTCTCAGCTTTATCACCGCGGCGCTTAACTACGCCCAACCCAAGCTAAAGCCCACCGTGGCGGCGATGGCTGTGGAAATAGAGGAGTAGCTTTATGAAAAGAATAGGAATCCGGGCTACAAGCCTGGTTATGGTTATTATTTTGTTTTTGGTGGGGATGGCTGTTTTCTTCGTGGATTATGGCCGTAACGCCAGTACCTGGGTGGCCTATCCCTATAATTTGAACATCTACAGCAAAGGCGTTCTGACCCGTTCAGGAACCATTCGGTCCTCCGACGGCTCCACCCTGCTCAACATCAGCGGCGGCGTCACCTACTACGCCGATGACGCCACCCTGCGGCGGGCTACCCTTCATGCCGTGGGTGATACCGGAGACAACATCGCCACCGGTATACTGCGCAGCTATAAGGGTCAGCTCATTGGCTACGATCTGGTTAACGGGGTCTACAACCCCTTTGACCGGGGCAATACGGTTACCTTAACCATAGATGCCGACGTGAATTTGGCGGCCTACAACGCCTTGGGCTCCTACAACGGAACCGTTGGGGTATATAATTATAAAACAGGCCAGGTTCTCTGTATGGTCAGCAAGCCCACCTTTGACCCGGGAAATCCCCCGGACTTGACTTCCGACGCTTACGACAGCGTCTATGTAAACCGCCTCTTTTCCGGCCTTTACACCCCCGGCTCCGTCTTTAAGGTGATCACCACCGCCGCCGCCATCGACACCATCCCCAACCTGGATGCGATGGAATTTACCTGCGAAGGGGGCGCCATGATTGGCGATGAATGGGTGGCCTGTCAAGGTTACCACGGTACCATTGACATCCACGAAGCCTTTGCCGTATCCTGCAACGCCGCCTATGGCGTTCTGGCCAATGAACTGGGGGCGGATGTCCTCACCCAATATGCAGAGGCCGCGGGAGTGGGAGAGCAGTTTCAGGTGCAGGGCGTCTATAGCGCAAAGGGCAACTTTGACGTGACGAAAGCCGACGAAAACGACCTGGCTTGGGCGGGCATCGGCCAGTACACCGATGTGGTCAACCCCATGCAATTTTTGATCTATATAGGGGCCATCGCTAACGGAGGCCGGTCCCCCACCCCTTACTATGTGCGCAATGTGGTGACCTCTTATGGGCTTCCCACTTATATGCATATTTTCTCCGCTCCCCAAAAGAGTATGATGTCTGAGGAAACCGCCAATACTCTGCAGGACATGATGCGCAACAACGCCCTCACAGCCTACACCAGCTTTGCCGGCTGGGAGCTCTGCGCAAAAACCGGCACAGCCCAGTTGGACAATGCCGAGCCCCATTCCTGGTTTGTGGGATTTCTGGACGATGCGGACATGCCGCTGGCCTTTGTGGTTGTGGTAGAAAACGGCGGCTTTGGCAGCTCCACAGCCATCCCGGTGGCGCGGGCCGTATTGGAGGCTGCCGCCAGTCTTTATCAGTAATTGGGGTTTTGAGCTTTGTTCCCACATCGCCGTTCTCCCCCTTTTCGCCGGATGTGCGGCAAGCCTATATCCCTTCTTTGCGGTCCAAAGCGTCGGTCACGCCTGCGCTTATCCATGGCTGAAACGGTTGGGGTACGCAAAAGGCATAAAAGTGGGTATGTCTCAAAATAATGATAGAACAGCCACCGTCTTAGGTGGCTGTTTTATCATATTGCGACTATATTTAACCGATCCGCCGGGCATGAATAACCGAAACGGGCCCCATTAATCCGGAGGGAGGGATTTGGATATTGGTGGAGAAAACATCCTTTACCGTATGGACAAGGGTATTGGCTATGTCAATGGTCACCTCATTGTCCCCCTGAACCACCGCTTCTGTAATGTCAAAGCGGTAAGGCGGGCAAATACGCAGCCCCAAATCCTTGCCGTTGACCTTGACATGAGCCACCTGTCCAACCCTGCCCAGATCAAGCAATACCTTGTCGCCCACATCACCCACATTGAATTGGGTTTCATAACGAACGGTGCCTGAAAAATCCGGTTTTGCATCCCGGCCGGTAATATTGGTCAACCGGTCCGCCGTTCCATACGCCTCAAAATCATTGGCGCCTGACGCGCAAAGGGAAATGTTGTAGGTCAGGTCAGGGTTATCTTGATAATAGGCATACTGCTCCGCCGCCTGTATGTCGCCATAAGCCCCGCCGGCCGCGATGATAATAGACTGGTAAGGCGTCAGATGCACTGGAATCCACCCATCGGCTGTATTGCCCCTGTCATAGACCTCGTCCAATAGGTTCATCCGCAAATAGTCCCCGGCAACGGGCATTTGAATGCGGGTATCCACCGCCTCGGTCACCGATTCATTAAAGAGCATTACATATTGCTCGTTGCCCCGAATAGCATGATAAATCCGAAGAAGGGGATATGTTTTTTCTACCAGTATATCGGTCATTCCACGGCCTATAAGCTCGCTGGCAAGCTGCCGGAGGGCAACTACTGTAGGATTCTCAGCCCCCTGAGGGGCCCCATCCACATAGACTACAGCCACTCCGTCCCGCTGTAACTTGTTAATTGCCCGAACGGCTTGAACCGGCAGCTTGGATGCAAACGGCACCACCAGGCAGTCATAGCTCTCGCTGTGGATTTTGAGCTTACCCTCCGCATTTTTTCCCAGTAGCAGGCTGTCAATTGGAACAATGTCATAGTCGATATGGGCGTCATAGAGGACCTTAGCAGGCTTTTGCGTCAGCATGCAGTCATCCCCGTTCATCCACTCCGCCTCGGCGTGGTATAAAATCGCCGCATTGGCCACGTGGGCGGCCCCCGCCAACAGGTGGCTAACCCGGTTCACATAACCCATCAGCTTGCCAAATCCCGCAAACTGAGGATCTCTTCCCTCCGCGCCAAAATGGGGGGGACAATCAGGATCAGGAAATTTGGGTGAGAAGGCGTGAGGCACAAAATGATTGATGCCCCGCACCAGCAAATGATCCATCAGCCACTTCATCATGGGGACGCCTTCAGCCCAACCGTAAGCGCCGAAGACCTCGCACATGGCTCTGCCCTTTGTGCGTGGATTGAGATGGGCCAAGGATGCCCCGAGCTTGCCCAAGACATAGTGAAAGAACTCGGGATCAGCCATACCGCCGGCGCCGATACAGGTGTGCTTGAGCTGGCCGAAGCCCGGTATCACCTGATGCAAAACGATGTCAATGCCGCTCATGTGCTGCCCTTCCAGGGACCGGAAATAATGGCCCGCGCTGCATCCTAAACGGGCATGGGCGTTCATATCCTCTATAATATGCCCGATATATTCCACGTTGTGGCCGGCGCACCAATTCCCCAGCTGGTAGCTGAAAGCATCCCTGTACAGCCTGGTGACCACATCCATATAAGCGTACCGTATGTAGGGCGTCTGGTCTCCCATCGGATACCACAAGCCCGCCATTTTTGAGAGGGCCCCAGGCCCCAGCGCATCCTGCATCAGCCCATACAGCTCATCGCTCCAGGGGAGGGCCAGCCCCGGCATACCCAATTTTTCGTCGTACATCTCGTTGCTTTTCATCCCAAAGCTCATTACAGGACCGTTGCCCAGACTGGGTTCGTCGGAGAAAAAACCCACCAAGGTGGTGCCAAAGTACTCCTTAAAGTGCTCGTAGTGAGGCTCGTATACCGCCTCAATCAGCACCTTCACCGACTCCTTGTCGATGAGATGAATATAGTTTTCCTCTCCCCTTCGGTGGCCCTTTCTGGTTTTATAGTAGAAGAAAACGCGCCAACAGCCCTCAGGGATATCCCAGTAAAGGTATCCATCCTGGACATTAGCCGTCAGGTCAATGGGGACATTCTCAATCTCCTCGGACGCATTGATTCTGCGGTAGGCATATACCCCTAAAAGCTCATCAGGATCGGGATTGCCGTCAGGCTGCGCGCCAAAAAAGCCCCCTTGAGGCTGATACAGCAATGAGGCGCCGTCCATGGGACCCATGACATCCACATGCTTCTCCATAAGTTGCCACTTGCGCAGATGGGGATATTTCTTCTCAATCAGCCCATTGGCATAGCCTGTGGGGAAATGCTTGTCGTCCAAAATCCAGACCTTCATGTCAAGTCTTTTGGCCTCAGCCAGCAATATCTCCACGTCCTCCCACCACGCATCCTCGCCAAAATGTTCGTGGGGCCGGGATTCGATGCAGAAGGCCCTGGCACCGCTTTGGTACACCTGCTGTACCTGCGCCTTCAGCTTTTCCCGGTTTCCATCATGCTGCCATAAAAACGGCAACAGATAATTGCCGTAACTGCCGTTAAGAACGTCCCGAGCTTGCCGTTCCATTTGTCATGCCTCCTTTAAAATATGCTTTCTTTATTCCTTTACCGATCCTATGGTAATGCCCTTCACAAAATATCTTTGGAAAAAGGGATAGGCGATCAATATGGGCACGATGCCCACTACGGCAATAGCCATCCGTATGGTGCCGCTGGGAAGGCTGGTGGTGTCCACCGTGCCGGCTAAGGTGGAGGAATTGTTCGCCAGGAAATTTACATTTTCATTGATCTTATTGAGGATATTTTGAATGCTGAATAACTTCTCATTGGTGAGGTAATACAGTCCGTTGGTCCAGTCATTCCAATAGGCAATGGCGGACATCAGCCCAATGGTGGCCAAAATCGGCAGTGACAACGGCAGAACGATCCGGAAAAATACCGTAAACTCCTTGGCGCCGTCAATCTTGGCCGCCTCTATCAGAGCCGGCGGAATGTTGCTTCTAAAGTAATTCCGCACAAGCATCACATTGAAAGCATTCATCAACAGCCCCGGCACAATCAGCGCCCAGATGGTGTTTTTGATGTGAAATATATTGGAGTAGATATAGTAGGTGGGCACCAGACCGCCGTTAAACAGCATGGTGAACACCACAAAAAACATGAGCACATTTCTCCCCGGCATCCCTTGTCTGGACAATGCATAGCCCAGCATGGAGGTGATGACGAGGCTGAGGAAGGTGCCTGAAACGGTCACCAAAAAAGTGACGCCGTAAGCCCTCCCAATGACGCCCCACTGCTTGAGGATGTAGTCGTAGGCATCCAGGCTCCACTGTTCCGGGAAAAAGCTGTATCCGTTGCGGATGGCGGTCATATTGTCGGTGAACGAGGCAATGATCAACAGCACGAAGGGAAGCAGAGCGCAGATCGCCAGAAAGGCCATCACTATATGGGCAATAGCCTGCATCACTTTGTCTTCTTTGGTATGCATCTTTTATCCCCCCTTAGAATAAGGCGTCTTCACGGCTGAGCTTGCGCACAACTCCGTTGGATGCGATCACAAGCACAAATCCAACCAGGGACTGGTATACCCCTGCCGCGGAGGACATGGCAATATCGCCCAGCTGCATCAAGCCGCGGTAAACATAGGTATCAATGGTATTGGTCACCCGGAACAGCGGTCCTGAATTCCTGGGCACCTGATAGAACAGTCCGAAATCGGAGTAGAACATTCTGCCAATATTCAGTATCGCCAGGGTAATAATTGTGGATTTCAAAAGAGGCAGGGTGATATGTAGAATCTGCTTCCACTTGGACGCGCCGTCAATGGTCGCCGCCTCGTAGTAGTCCTTGCTGATGCCCACAATACTGGACAGGTAGATTACCGTGGAGAAGCCGATGGATTTCCAAAGGTTGACGATGGTGAGAATAAACGGCCAGTACTTCGGCTCCGCGTACCAGGAGATGGGGTCCATTCCAAACAAGGGCAAAAGGGTGCCATTGATAAAGCCTGATTCCGTACTGAGCAGGGCATAGCACAGATAACTGACAACCACCATACTCATCAGATAAGGAATGAGGATTACGCTTTGATAAAACCTGGCCGCAATCTTGTTGCGCACTTCATTGAGCAGGATAGCCACTGTGATGGCCAAGACGATTCCCAAGGCGATAAACACCAGATTGTAGCCTATGGTGTTGCGCGTAATGATCCACGCGTCCTCTGTCTTAAACAGGTATGTGAAATTGGACAGCCCAGCCCAGGGGCTTCCAAAAATGCCCTTCGAAAAGTCCAGATTCTTAAAGGCGATAACGATGCCAAACATAGGCATATAATTGTTGATCACTAAATAAGCAAGGCCCGGCAGGGCCATGATGTAAACGGGGATAAATTGGACGAATTTGGATTTTTTTTTGCAGGGCTTTTGCGGGACGGCAGCTTCCGTCATCTAGATCACCTCTCCATTATAAATTTGGCAGGCAGGGTAGGCCCTGCCTGCCAAACACAGGCCAAAATCTTTTATACGAAGATTCGTATTAGCCGTTGGCTTCTAACCAAGCATCCAGTTGACGCTGATTTTCTTCTATGATCTTGTCGATCCCGGCCGACTCCAGCTTGCTGATAAATTCAGGCAGCGCTGTGGTTGGGTCAACGGATCC
>Ga0153947_1000269_pt1 | contig 25069 bp, 25 predicted proteins | sample TSNJ031MetaG_FD_104697 | JGI IMG/M metagenome (GOLD analysis project Ga0153947, IMG submission 104697) | Attine ant fungus gardens microbial communities from New Jersey, USA - TSNJ031 MetaG | ecosystem: Host-associated > Fungi > Mycelium > Unclassified | place: USA: New Jersey, Wharton State... | reverse complement strand
CTTAACGTGCTTGCTATGAACTTGTGCCTGAGGCTCAAAGTTCTTTGCGCTTTTTGGCTCGACTGGATTTGTACCTTAGTTCTACGCGGTTGGATCAGTTCCCGAGCTTTCAGCAGACCCTAACTATTCTCCTTTTGTTATATTGGCATTATCCATACAAACAAGTTGCGTGGATTTCCATTCGCTTTTTTACGCATGCGGGTTTTCCAACACCAATGAAAAGCCCTGTCCGCCTCCACAGCAAAAGCTGATAAGGCCACGACGTAGATTGCGTCGGCGCAGGGCATAAACCATACGGCCAACCAGCATGCCGCCCGACGCGCCGTTCGGATGACCGATGGCAATGGCTCCTCCCTCCACGTTCACACGTTCCGGCCGAATTCCCAATTCACGTATGCATGGAATTGACTGAGCCGCAAATGCCTCATTGAGCTCCACCAGATCAAAGTCGTCGATTTGATAACCGCCTTGCGCCATCAGCTTACGGGTGGAATACACCGGGCCGATACCCATGATGTCCGGGTCGCAGCCCGCCGAGCTATATTCCTTGATAACAGCAAGTGGCTCAATCTGTAGCTCCTTTGCTTTTTTGGCGCTCATAATCAGCACAGCTGACGCACCGTCGTTCATGGGAGAAGCGTTGCCCGCCGTCACAACGCCGCCTTTCATCAAAGGACGCAGCTTAGCAAGCCCCTCCATCGAGCAATCGGAGCGGACGCAGGCGTCTGTAGCGACAATGAGCGGTTCCCCTTTTCTCCGAGGTATCTCAACAGGCGTCACCTGCTCGTCAAAGCAGCCGTCTTCCCATGCTTTTGCGGCTTTGCGGTGGCTTGCCACAGCGAAAGCGTCGCATTCTTCCCGAGTTAGGTTATATTTTACGGCAAGATTCTCCGCGGTCTGAATCATCGAGACGCTGTCCTCGCCGTCGGGCGGGGAGCATTTGAATGTGAGAAAGTTCATCTGGAACGGGTATGCCGAGGCTGGACGCTGTAGATAGTAGGGTTGTTGGGAATAGCTTTCAACGCCGCCGGTCATGATAATCTCGGCGGAGCCGCTCATAATCATTGCGGAAGCGAGAGCCACGGCGTTAAGCGAGCTGGAGCATTGCCTGTCCACCGTTATGGCGGGTACGGATTGAGGGAAACCCGCTTCCAACACACAGTTTCGCGCGGGATTGCCCCAATCTGAGCCGAACAGATTGCCCATGATGACCTCGTCCAGCAACGCGGGATCCAAGCCGACTTTTTCTACCGCGGCCTTAATAGGAATCGCGCCAAGCTTTGGTACCGGCATGGCAGCAAAGTCCCCCCTGTATTTTGCCATAGGAGTGCGCGCGACACTGACGATAACAGCTTCATTCATAACAATTTTTCCTTTCTGTTGGGAGTAATATTGTTTAGCTTTGCAATTTTAATACAGGAACTTGCTCTTGTCAAAGAACCGCAGGTTATCCATGGAAAGCGGAAGCTCGTGAGCCTCGATCTTTGAGACGATCTCCTCCACCGTATCGTTAAAGTAAGTGTCAATTCCGTATTGATCGCCTACTTGGCACACATATCCGTTGATCATATGAACCTCGGTGGCTCTATCGTGTTCCAAGTCCTGTAGCATACTCGCCTTGGCGCTCCGCTGCCGGTCGTACATATCGAAGAAAAACTGTCGGCTTTCCTGAAACAGAGCTTTATTGCCCAGAGCCAGAACCCTGCTCGCCTCGTCATGGAGGTGATACCCCTGTGCCTCGCAGCAGAGCTTGACCTCATGACCGATATAACAAAGGCAGTCATATGCGGTCTCATTGTCCAGAACTTGACCGAACGTGCATCCGCATGCCGCGGACATCCCGCTCATGCTGGCATTAAACACCAGCTTGCTCCAACGGGAATCCAGCAGGTTGGTGGTGATTTGAGTGGATCCCATAAGCCGCAGCACCTCAGCCACAGCTTGAATGCGCGGAGTAATTTCACCGCTAATCTCTCCGATCTCAAACAGGCAGCTGCTTTTAGATACATCCTGTGTCAGTTCAGAAACACCTGGCTCCACATAGGTGGCGCCCCATAGCACAGTGCCGCCTACTGTGCGTTTCTCCCCTATGTAGTCAGCCACAAACGCTTCCGGTACGCCGTTTTGCAGTGTGCATACCGTGCTGTCCTCGTTTAGGTAAGGCAACAGGTTTGTCAGAACCACCTTGTTGCTGGTTTGCTTGGTGAGCAAGAAAACAATATCATATTTGCCTTCCATCCGCCACGGTGTAATTGCCTTAACAGGAACGGTAACGTCCACGCAGCCTGTGATGTGCGCCCCCTTGTCATTCATGGCGGCAACGTGAGCTTCGTTCGCGTCAACAAGGTCAACGTCGCAACCGCTTTTGGCGAGATACGCCCCCATTACAGTGCCCATGGCTCCGCAACCTACTATCGCTGTTCGCATATGCAGTCCTCCAATATTAATGATTGATGTGCTTGTTGATTTTTATGAATTCAGAACTCGAGGGTAAGCTTATCGAGATTCCTAATTCAAAACTAATTGCATTATATTATTATTTTTATCCAGCGTCAATTGTGATAATATACAACAATAATATGTCTTTTTTGAGAAAGGAAACAAAGAAAATGAATCTTTGTTAAAACTATTGACAATTTTGAATAGGGGATGTATTCTAATGACAACACGTAACAATCGGATATTTTCGGAGGTAACAGAGGTTTCGCACAAATCATCAAGAAATAAACTCTTGTGTTGGAGAGGTGATAATTTAAAACAAATCCCATGGTTAAAATTGCGATATATTAATATTTTAACTCAAGGCGCACAATGAAAAATAACAGATAAAAGAAAGGGACTAGTGAACATGAATAAGAAAAGGGCAACACGCTTTCTTGCAATGACGGTTATACTTTCGATGCTGCTTAGCGGATGCGGAGCCGGGGGAAAGGCATCCGACAGCAGCGAGCCCATTAAAATCGGCGTGCTTGGGGCGCTGAGCGGTGGTTCCGCTATTCTCGGCAAGCAACAGCAGCAAGGCGTAGACTTAGCCGTGAAGGAGATAAACGCTGCCGGCGGCATCCTTGGACGCCAGATAGAGTTATCCTACCGGGACGATGAAGCCGACCCGACAAAATGCAAAACCGCCGCAGAAGAACTGGTGGATAAAATCGGGGTGGATTTCATTGTCGGCCCCACAAACTCCACTCCCGCTTCGGCAACGATACCCTATCTGCAGGAAAACAAAATCATAAACGTGATGTGCATTGCTTCCAGCGATAGCATTATTGACGCTCAGAAGTTCCCCTACGCTTTCCGCATCATGCTTCCAAACGGTCTCCAGGCTCAGGCTCTGGTCATGAACGCGAAGGAACGCGGATACCAAAAGATTGCATTAGTAGGCGACAATTCCGCTTTGGGCGTTGACGGAACCGCTGCTATGGAAAAATGGTGCAATGAATACGGCATTGTACCTATAGCTAATATTTCCTACAAGGCGGAAGACGCCGATATGACACCGGTTGCTCAATCCTTAAAAGACGCAGGTGCGGACTGCGCCCTGTTCTGGACATTGGGCGCGGACGGCGCGAAAATTGTCAAGGCAATTGAGCGACTGGGCTACACTGACAGCATGGATATCTACGGATATACCGGAATGGTTATGCCCAATTTCCGCGAGTTGGCCGGTCCAGGCGCATCCCGATGCTCATCTCTCAGCATACGCGAATGGTCGGTAGAGCCGGGCGGAGCGCTTAATGGACGTTACCTTGACCTGTACAATAAAATTATCAGCGAGTACGGCGAGTACGGCGTTGGAAAACGGGATACCAACCCCAGCACAGTTGCCTCCGGCTATGACAGCGTGATGCTGCTGAAATGGGCTATTGAAAAAGCAGGCTCTACCGATTCCGACGCTGTGAAAGCAGTCATCGAAAAATCTGGCGCTGAGTATGTTCCGTTCTTTGGCAGCAGCTATAAATTCAGCGCGGAAGATCACGACGGATATCTCGCAAGCGACGCCGTTCCTGTCGCTATTGGCGAAATGATGAATGGCGACCTGTATATAAGAAGCTAAAATCCCCCTCTCTATAGAAGGATTTGTCGGAAAATTTGAACATTTATTGATGCCGGCGAATTCCACTTATATCCTATAAAGGAGGTTACAACGTGCAACGATTGATTTTTGGTCTGGCCAACGGTAGCATATATTCACTCATGGCGCTGGCCATTGGTATGATTTATTCTACAACGGGAATTACGAACTTCGCCCATGCGTCGGTAATCATGCTTGGCGCTATGACCGGTTATTGGTGCATTGCCCTGTTTGGGCTGCCTTATCTGCTCTCATTGCTCATAGCTATTGCGGTCACAGTCGCGAGCAACATCATTATCTACAAGCTGTGCGTGGAACAACTGGGAGACTTATCCAAGCAAGTGGGGTGGATAGTAACGACTTTTGGCGCGTCAATTATTTTAGACAACGTCGCCCGCATGGTGTTCGGTACCGAACCCCAATCCTTCCCCTATCTGTTTGAAGGGAAAGCGATAAATATTTTGGGAGCCAATATAATGCTCCATGAAGTCATGATGATTCTCATCGCCATTTTTATTGGTACAATTTATGAGACCATGATGCAAAAGACCCGTTTTGGACGTGCCATCAGGGCAGTCTCTTTCCGGCCGGACACAGCCCGGCTTATGGGCATTAAGAGCGAAACGGTGATCCTTTCCTGCTTTGCCATGGCAGGAGCGGTTGCTTCCGTAGCCGGAGTGCTCATCGCGCCTATTACCTTTGCCAGCTATACCATGACGGCGTCTATCGGGATCAAGGGGTTTGCTGCCGCACTGATCGGAGGGCTTGGTAACTCCAAGGGCGCGTTTATCGGAGGCCTGACTTTAGGTGTAATCGAAGCGGTTGTCGGCACCTTTGTCCCGGCGGGATTTAAGGACGCCATCAGTTTTCTAATTATGATCATTGTTATAATCTTTTTGCCGGGAGGGATATTGAGTGCAAAATTCTTTAAAAAAGGAGCTTCCAGCGCGGAAAAAATATAAGGCGGCCTTTACCGCACTGTGGTCCGCTCTGCTGGTATTCTGCCTTGTCTTTCCCCTGTTTGCGGGAAACTATTATATTCGCTTTATGACTCTGATTTTTATTTATGTCATTCTGGCTGTCGGGTACAATATTGCCGCTGGCTATTGCGGTATGACAACCTTTTCGGCGGCAGCGCTCTATGCCGCAGGAGCATACGCCTCGGCGGTAGCGATAGGCCGCTATAACCTGCCATTCTTTGCTGGGATTTTAGCCGCGATTGTGGTGGCGGGCATTGTAAGCCTGGTCATTTCATTACCGGCTTTTAAAGTCAAAGGGTTTTACCTGACGCTGGTCAGTATGGGCGTGCTGGAGATTGTGCAGCGCATTCTGGTGGAGTGGCAGCCGGTCACCGGAGGCTCCGTGGGGCTTTATCTGCCTGAATGGAAAATGCTCGGCTTTACTCTGGACAAATACGGTAAGTTCTATGTGATTCTTGCTGCGATGGTCTTAATACTGATTTTCCAGCGCAATCTGGTTAAAAGCCGGTGGGGACGGGATTTCAGGGCCATTCAGAACAATGAGGTCGCGGCCGGCGGCATGGGAATCAATTTCCGGTCATACCGAATGCTTGGATTTTTCATCAACGCGGCTATCTCCGGCATAGCGGGATGTCTTTACGCCAGCTTCAGCGGTTACCTGAGCCCCGACACCTTCGGCTTTAACTTTACGGTGTTTGTGCTGCTCATGGTGATTGTAGGCGGAGGCGGAACCTTGAGCGGACCGGTTGTCGGCGCGGTTGTAGCTACTGTGATTCCGGAGATGTTCAACACCTCACCCGACCTGAAACAGATTGCCTACGGCGTTACGCTGATCGTCCTGACCCAGGCGCTGCCCGGCGGGCTTGTCGGCGCGGTCAAAAAGCGCTTTCGCGCCATTGATGACAATACATATGTCACATCTGAATCCCGGAAAGGTGATTTTGATTTTTCCAACTACACGGTCACCAGTACCTCAGACAGCAATGTGATTCTGGACGTCAGAGGGCTTACCAAAATATATGGAGGCCTGACAGCGGTGAATCATTTGGACATGACAATCCGGCGCGGCTCTGTGCATTCCCTCATAGGACCCAACGGCGCGGGAAAGACCACCACGGTTAATATGATTACAGGCATTGACGCTCCAAGCGAGGGCTCTGTAGTTTTTAACGGAAAATCTATTTCAGAGATGAACATGTGGGAACTGGCCCGACATGGAGTTTCCCGCACCTACCAGCATGTGCGTTTGTTTGGGCATCTTTCGGTAATTGAGAACGTTGCTATCGGAGCGCGGCTTTCATACACCCATGGTCTGCTGGGGGCGATTTTCCGCAGTAAACGTATGAAACAAGAGGAACAGGCGTCATTTGAGGAAGCTTTGGATTACCTGCGCGTCATTGGTTTGGAGGACAAAATCAATATAGAGCCTGACAATCTTTCCTCCGGACAGCAAAAACTATTGGAGCTTGCCCGAGCGCTGTGCATGAAACCGGAGCTTTTGGTTCTGGACGAACCCTGTGCGGGATTGACTGAAACAGAGACACAAGAATTTTCTGATCTGATTCAAAAAATCCGCAATGCCGGAATCTCGGTGTTGCTCATTGAGCACCATATGAGCTTGGTTATGGAGATTTCCGATTATATCACCGTGCTGGATTATGGCAAGAAGATTGCCGAGGGTACCCCGGCAGAGGTCAGCGTGAATCCTGTTGTACGCAAAGCCTACTTGGGAGAGGAGGAGGAAGCGTGCTAAAGCTCAACGATGTTACAATAGCTTATGGCAAAACCGAGGTGGTGCACCATGTATCAATGGAGGTTAAGCAGGGGGAGATTGTGACAATTCTTGGCGCTAACGGCGCCGGGAAAAGTACCATCCTCAACACCATTTTAGGGCTCCACCGCCCGATGTCCGGCTCCATCCGGTTCAGCGATAAGGAAATACAAAGCACATCCACCGATAAACTGGTTCGCATGGGCATTCAACTGGTACCGGAAGGAAGGCAGATTTTTGCGCAGCACACAGTGGAGGAAAATCTACTGCTGGGTGCATTCACAGTGCCGGATAAACACCTCATCGAGCAACGAACCGAAGAGATGTTTGTGAAGTTTCCACGCCTGAAGGAGCGCAGGAAACAGTTGGGCGGAACCCTATCAGGCGGCGAACAACAGATGCTGGCAATATCCCGCGCATTGATGACCGCCCCCAAGCTGCTGATTCTGGACGAACCTTCCCTTGGCCTTGCGCCCATTATAGTCTCACAAGTGTTCCAGTTGCTGAAGCAGGTGTCGGAGACCGGCGTTACGGTTTTGCTGGTGGAGCAGATGGCAAACAGCGCCCTAAAGGTTTCTGACCGCGCGTATGTGCTGGAAACTGGCAACATTGTTTTTTCCGGAACAGCAGAACAGGTGCTGCAAGATGACGCTGTTACAAAAGCTTATTTAGGCAGTATCTGACGCGTTATCCCTAAGCCGCCATTTGATGGAACAGAACTTGTATTGCCAATAATCGGTGTGTTATAATGTATAAATAATCTGCGCCTTGGGTGCAGTGGAATTGCATCGATGGATTGGGTGATTATATGAATGAGGCATATCAGGAAGTGGAAGTACTGTGGCTTGCTAAAAATAAATATTATTCCGGTTCCAGTTTAATTACGCATGTACACAAAGAATATCATCAAATCTATTTTGTCATACAGGGCACTGGCACCTTTTTAGTAAATGGCGAGCCCAATATACTTGGGGAGAAAATGTTTGTTATGGCTTGCCCCAACGTGTACCACGGCATTGAACTGTTGCAATCGGATCAAGACCCAGCCTTGACTATTCTGGAAGCAAAATTCGTGGTTTTTGGCAGCGAATTGGCCTCCAACCTGCTAAAGCTGCCACTAGTGTGCAAGGGTACGCCCAAAATGCAGGAGGTTTTGGAGGAAATGTTCCAGGAAGGCATACAAAAAGACGAATATTACGAAAATACAGTTACCAATCTAATTAGCTACTTCCTCTATTTGGCTATAAGGCTATACAGAAATTTTGGCTTTGTGGCGTCCAATCAAAAGCTTCAGCCAAAGCCCACAACATTAATCAAGGAATATATTCATCGGAATTATACAGAAGATGTTTCGTTGGATACGCTGGCAAAATTGACCGGTTACAGTAAAAATTATCTTTGCCGCATCTTCCATGAAAATACCGGCATTACAATCAACAGCTATCTGAACAAGGTTCGCATCCACTACGCGGCTCAGATGCTGTCTGCCACGGATTTGGACTTGGCTGAAATTAGCGGGAGAACCGGATACAATAATGTGTTCCACTTCATCAAGACATTCAAGAAAATTGTCGGTGTGCCGCCTGGCATTTATCGGAAGAGTGAACTTGTGGGCGCGGAGCTTGTCACCGGTCAAGTTACTGGGCTGAATTCCATCATCCGCACTGGCGAGGTGCTGTCCATTTTGTTGGATAAGAATTAGCTTATGCGCATAGCTAAAAAGTCTGCCCATCAGACTTTAAGGATAGCGGAAAACAGGGTTCAAGCATGAAGCTGAACCCTGTTTTTGCAAGGTTAATGAGTAAATTTTCTGCCGTAAGCAAGTGAGCGGCGGAGTAGTAACATCGGACACATCGGTTTCAACCATAAGGCTAACGGATATGAGCCCATAACAAATAAGCCTGAGACGAATCAAACAACAATGGAAGCGCCACATGATCTACCCCCCAAAAGGAAGGTTCCGATTATATATTGCAAGTGAGACCAACCGCTACTTCCGAAGCCCGACCAGACGCTTGAGCGCGTCCTCATCAGTAATCGTGTATCGCTCAGGATTCAGTTTGGCAAACAGAGGCTTCAAATCAATGTTTTCGCGCAGTAACACCCGTGACTCGTTCGGACGCAAACCACAAGTGTAGGTCGGACGAAACAGCGTCGGCGCAATCCGATTCAAATACGGCTCAGCCGTTGTTGGCTTGAGCTTGTCAATCGCCGCGGACAGCGAGGATAGTTCCGAATTCGTGAAGTTGAACGGAATGTTCAGCGTTCATGTTAATTCGGCAGAATATCAGACAACCAGTACCTACTACAATGAAAATAGAGGTGATAGTTCATTGTATGATGTTCTTGTCGGTGACAAGATGTATCAAGTACAGGTTGATGAAAGCGGAAAACCTATTATGGTAAGCAGATACAATGAAAAATACGGTATGTTCGTTAATATTACATTCAGTAAAGAAAACAATGAGTCATTAAAAGAGGAAATAGAAAATCTGTTAAAAAGCCTTTATACAAGCCGAATTTTGGGGTTGACTCAAAGATAAAAAGCTGATACCATACCCTAAATTTGGACTTTTGAGAGGAGGACTTGTACATATGAGTGATGTTAAAAAAGTCGGTATATTGCTTCGTGTATCTACTGGTATGCAAGTTAATAGAGATAATCGAGATGATCAGGATGAATTTGACCTTCCTATGCAGCGTAAAGAGTGTTTACAATGTATTGCTAAGCATCCTGATTGGGTTTTAGAAAAAGAATATCTTGAGGTTGGCTCCGGCTTTAAAAATGCTATGGCCGACAGAGATAAAATTAATGAAATCATTGCTGATATTGAAGAGAAAACAATTGATATTTTGCTTGTGTTTATGTTTGATAGGCTTGCACGTACGGAAGATGAAGCACCTGCTGTAGTTAAAGGTTTGGTGATGATGGGTGCCGAGGTCTGGAGTGTCCGTGAAGGACAAATGAAATATGATAAACACATAGATGGATTACTTAACTACATTACCTTTTGGCAGGCTGCGGGTGAAAGTAAAAAAACATCCGAACGAGTAACCGCTGCAATGAAGCTTATGGCTGAAGAAGGAAAGTACACTGGAGGAAAACCACCATACGGCTATGTGGCGGTAGAGACAGGTAAAATAACAAAAAAAAGGCTTCCTGAAAAAAGGTTGGAAATCAACGAAGAAGAAGCTCGCATTATTAGGCTAATGTATGACTTAACAATAACACATGGCTATGGGTGCCATAGAATCGCCATGCATCTAAACGAGAGTGGGATTAGGACTAAAAGCGGAAAACAGTGGATTAGTTCGACAATAGCAACAATCATGAAAAATCCTATTTACAAGGGTGTAAAGGCATACAACCGAACTACTACCAAGATATATGGCAGAAAAAAAGGGCAATGGAGAACATCACCTGATACATGGGTTATGGCTGAACCTAACCCTGAATTGGCTATTGTATCAGAAGTTGTGTGGAATCAAGCCCAATCAATAAAAGCTGAAAAGCTTGCAATTCAAAGTGAGCAGCAAGAGAAAAACAACCAATTTATTCAGAAAAAAAGCTGGGCGAGGCTGCTATTTGTCGGCTACATTTATTGTGGTTGCTGTGGTTCAGCTATGAATACTGGATACACAACTTATAGTTGGGTAACAGAGGATGGGGTGAGGCATCAAGGCAATAAGCCGTTGTATAGATGCTGTGCAAAAGCCTCCGGTAAATTAGGTTGTGAATCAAAAACGTCCTACTCTCAAGAAGTGGTTGAGGGCGTTGTTCTGGAGGAAGTCAACAGGTATCTTGATACATTAAAGAACATTGAGTTGACAGGTGAGATTAAAAAGCTTCAAAAAGAAAATGTAGCCTTTGAAGAAAATATGGTTAAGTCCTTGAAGAAAGAGATTGCTGCAAGTCAGAGGAAAATAGGTGCCTTTGAAGAAGAAATCTACAAGTCCATTGTTGGTGAAAGCCCCTATAGTAAAGAAAAGTTAAACGGACTTATAGATAAAGAAACTGCTATTTTTGATGAAACGAAAGCAAAACTCGATAAAGCCGAAACCGCACTTGATCAAAAAAAGATTGAACATGCCGATTTGATGCGGTTACAACAGATTATTCCAATATGGAGCCAAGAATTTGAAAGCGCAGGCGACGACCAAAAAAAAGTACTACTTTCAAAAATTATTGAAAAGGTTGTTGTGTACCCTGACCGGATTGAAGTCAAACTGCGTATGCTGATTGAGGACTTCTTGAAAGGTTCGAAGAAGCTGGAACCGACAGGTTCAAATGGGAGTGATGGGGAAAATAATTATATTTACTCGTATGGCAGACCCAATCGACACCGACAAGGAGGGGAACTCCCTTACCCTACAGGATACCATGTCGGACGAGGACAATATTTTTGACTGCATTGACCTGCGGCTTAAGTCGGAAAAGATGTACGGATACATAGAGAAGCACCTGAGTGAAAGGGAGAAAAAAATACTAATCATGCGCTACGGGCTCTTTTGCACCCAGCCCCTGACCCAGCGGGAAGTAGCTGATACACTGCGCATCAGCAGGTCGTATGTCTCGCGCATTGAAAAGAAGGCTGTGGATATCCTGCGCAGGCAATTTGACAAGGAAGGTTTTCTTTGATCCCGCCTTGACTTTCTCCGCTTTTACGCTACAATAATAAATAGGCCTGACGGCATAGCCTTTTGGCTATGCCGTTGCCGGAGGATAAAAACATAATAGGAGGTACCATCGTGAGGGAGTTATCCACATCGGTCATTACAGACCACATTGAGGAAATGTGTATCAGGGCGAATAACATCCTTCCGCCGGACGTGGCGGCATGCATCCGCAAAAGCCGGGAGGAAGAACCCTGGCCCGCTGCAAAGGATACCTTGGACAAGCTGCTCATTAATATGGATATCGCGGAAACCCAATCCATGCCTCTTTGCCAGGATACCGGCATGACCTGCGTATTTTTAGAGATCGGCCAGGATCTGCATATTACAGGAGGCGATCTGTACGAGGCTGTCCACGAGGGCGTGCGCCGCGGCTACAGCAAAGGCTTTTTGCGCAAATCCGTGGTGGGAGATCCCCTAAACCGCAAGAATACCGGCGACAATACCCCCGCCCTCATTCACGCCGATATTGTCCCTGGAGACAAGTTGGCCGTCACGGTAGCCCCCAAGGGCTTCGGCTCTGAAAATATGAGCCGCCTGATTATGCTCCCCCCTTCGGGCGGCGTGCAGGGGGTTACCGATTTTGTAATTGACACGGTTCGTCAGGCGGGGCCCAATCCCTGCCCCCCGATTGTTGTGGGTGTGGGCATCGGCGGCTCCTTTGACCGGGTGGCGCTGCTGGCCAAGCAGGCGCTTATGCGTCCCCTGAACCGGCCCCATCCCGATCCCTATTACCGGGAACTGGAACAAACCCTTTTAACCCGTATCAATGAGTTGGGTATCGGACCCCAGGGCTTCGGCGGAAAAACCACCGCCTTGGGAGTAAGCATTGAGACATACCCCACCCACATCGCAGGATTGCCGGTGGCGGTCAATATCAGCTGCCATGTCACCAGGCATGTGCAGGAAGTATTGTAGGGAGGAACGGCAGATGGATATTAAAATCACAACCCCTTTCACCGAGGAAGCCGCACGATCCCTGCGCGCGGGGGATGCCGTGCTGATTAGCGGCACCGTTTACACCGCCAGGGACGCCGCCCACGCCCGTCTGGTAGCCCTGCTGGAGGAGGGGAAGCCTCTCCCGGTGGAGCTTCGGGACGGCATCATCTATTACGTCGGGCCAACCCCCGAAAAGCCGGGGCAGGTAATCGGCTCCGCAGGCCCCACCACCAGCTACCGTATGGATGCCTACACGCCCCAGCTCATCGCGCTGGGCCTCCGGGGGATGATCGGCAAGGGCAAGCGCTCGCCCCAGGTAGTGGAAAGCATGAAGGAGCATGGCGCCGTATACTTTGGCGCTATCGGCGGGGCCGCCGCCTTTACCGCCAAAACCATCACACAGGCCGAGGTGGTATGCTATGAGGATTTGGGAGCTGAGGCCATCCGCAAATTAACCGTTAAGGACTTCCCCGCCACTGTGATTATTGACTCCACAGGTGGAAACCTTTATGAGTCAGGCGTGGATTCCTACCTGGCAAGCGTCAGATAGGCACACCAGGCAAATTTGATAATTGGAAATTGTCTGAGGGCGGCAAAATTGCCGCCCTTCTATTTTAAGTCAGGGAAAGGATTGCGGAATATGACGGAGAAAGAAAAAATGCTGGCAGGGATGATGTATGACGCCAATTATGATAATGATTTAATAAATGAGCGGACGCTGTGTAAGGACTTGTGTCATGAGTATAATCTATTATTTCCTTCAAATATAGAAAAGCAGCAGGAGATTATGAAAAGGCTGCTTGGATATGTAAAGGGCGCATTTGTAATTACGGCTCCATTTTGGTGCGATTATGGCTACAACATTGAGATAGGCGAAAACTTCTATACGAACCACAATTGTGTTATTTTAGACGCGGCAAGGGTTTCGTTTGGGGATAACGTGTTTATCGCTCCTAATTGCGGCTTCTATACGGCGGGACATCCGTTGGACGCTGAACAACGGAACCGGGGCCTGGAATATGCCTACCCTATAACCATTGGAAATAATGTTTGGATCGGTGGCGGCGTGCAGGTAATGCCCGGGGTAAGCATTGGCGACAATACGATAATAGGCTCGGGCAGTATCGTTACAAAAGATATTCCGGGTGGTGTTATAGCTGCGGGAAATCCATGTAAAATACTGCGAAAAATTACCCCGGAGGATAAGGAAAAATACTCCAGGTAAATTTTATAGGAGTTGACTATTGCCCCTGATTAGGGTAAACTTAGGTGAGTGAAAGTATCTGGATATAGTGAGGGAAGTTCATGGACGTGTTGCTTGTACCCGTTCCCATTTTTAAATCGCTTTCCGCGGTGGAATTATATCTGCTTCGTTACCGCTATCCCCACGAACCGACCATCAACAGCTCCCTGTCCCTCAATCTTTTGGAGGCAGTGAATAGCGGCGGCGTAGAGGCGTTTACCGGCGGGAAACCCTTGGTGCTGCCTATACATAGCGATCTGCTGCTCAACGAGCTGGATCGGAAATGCCGGCAGCCCTCTGAAAACATTATTTTTTTGATTGAAGATCCCGTCCCCCCACAAAGCTCCTACCTGTCCGCAATGGCCGCTCTCCAATCTATGGGGTACCGGTTTGCCATGACCACCTCAACAGAGCTCTCCCCTTCCGTCCTCAACCTTACCGATTACCTTTTTCTGGACTCCAGTATCATGAACTCCACCGACCGGAAGGTTAATATCCTGCGATACAAACGGATGAACCCCCACATGGAAATCATTGCCACCGGACTTGAGACAGAGCAAGAGTTATCCCGGCTGGTCACCGAAAAGGCAGATCTGCTGGAGGGTACATTCTACTACCGCCCTGTCCCCAGCGGGAATTCCAAACTCGCCCCGCTTAAGGTGAACATGATTCATATGCTTAATTCCGTCCGTGACTCCAATTTTGAATTTTCCGCCATCGCCAGCATTGTACAGCGCGATCCCGCATTATCCGTATCCTTAATGCGGTTTATCAACTCCCCCTATATCGGCGTGCGGAACAAGATCAAGACCATCTACCATGCCGTCACCATCCTGGGACAGAATGAGGTGCGCAAGTGGGTAACCGCCTCGTTATTCCGTTCCCTGGCCGCCGAGCGTCCAAGCGAGTTGGTAAGGCTGTCCTTGATACGCGCAAAATTCGCGGAAAGGCTCGCCCCCTTTTTCCAGCTGGACGAGGACGCGCAGAGCCTGTTTCTTATGGGGATGTTTTCCCTGTTGGATGTGATTCTGGAAACCTCCATGGCAGACGCGCTGGATTCGGTCAATGTCTCGGACAACATCCGCTTGGCTCTTTTGGGGGAGAACAGCCCCTTCCTCCCCATCCTGGCTCTGATTACAGAATACGAGCTGGCGAATTGGGACAGCGTTATGCGGATGTGCGCGGAGGAAATATCCGTAAGCCCCGACGAAATCAGCACCGCGTATCTGGACACCATTACCTGGTATCATGACCTGATATCGGACAATATGCGCTCGGTTAATCGCCGGTAGAATTATATTGGCTTTTCATAATTTAAAAACGGTTCGCGTATCCCAGGCGTAGGCCTAAGGGAATCACGAACCGTTTTTTGTGCTATGAAAATGTAATAGAGCATTTCCTGATTTTCTTCTGAAGGGCGTCCACATCCGCCTGAACCACCAAATTCCCCTTGATATTCAGTTTGGTAAGATCCTTCAGATTTTCCAGCCCGGTAAGGCTGACCAACTTATTCTCGGACAGATCCAGCTCCAATAGCCCACTCAAACCGGAAATCGGAGCCACATCCGTCAGCTGATTGCTGCCCGCGCCGAGATATTTCAGGCTGGTAAGCCCCTTCAGGAGGGTCAAGTCGGTGATCGCGTTGTTGGTAATGTCCAGCCATTCCAGCGCGGTGAGTCCCTCGATACCCTCCAGGCTTGTGAGGCGGTTGGTGGAGACGTCCAGCACCTTTAGTCCGGACAGCCCGGACAACGGGGTCAGGTCGCTGATCCCATTGGAATCCAGCCTCAGCTTCCACAGGTTGGTAAGCTCGGCCAGCGGGGAGATATCACCGAGAATATTTCCGTGGAGATCCAGTTCCTCCAAGCTGGAAAGCGTCGCAATCTGCTCCAGGCCCCGGAGGTTGTTGATATCCATTTTCAGCTTTTTCAGATGGGGCAGAGCGCCGTTAAAGTCCAGGGAGTTCAGCTTATTCCGGTGCAAATCCAGCTCCACAAGGCTCTCCGCTTCCAGGACGGGCGTGTAATCGGTGATGGACTTGTTGTCATAAAGCACCAGAACCACCAGCTTTTTCAGCTGGGAGATCACGGAAATATCCGACATATTGGGGTTTCGGTACAATATCAGCTGCTGGAGCTCAGGCACCTGCCCCACCGGGGAGATATCCGCGATTTCGCTCCGCGAAAGGGCAACGCTGCCCAGGCTCACAAAGTTGGTCAGGTCGGCCAGGCTTTCCACCGGAGGCAGATCTCCGTTGGGGTAGGTATCTCCATTGTTAAACTGCACCAGCGTGCCGGTTATGGTAATCAGCTGAACGGTGCTCAGCTCCCTGGCGGTTATAGCCGCCCCCTCCGGCTTATCCAGAAACCGGAGGGTCGCGGCCTCCATGGCGGGATCCTCCCATTCCAGCCTGTAGTCCAAGCTATCCGCCTCAGGCTTGCCGCATCCCCCTGCCAAGGGGAGCACCGCCAGTAAAAATATTAAAAACAGGGCTTTCCTGATACCTTTCCCTCCCCTTCTGTTATATAATCTCCGCCGGATCAATCGGCTGGATTTTAAAATGCACCTCCACCGACTTCACCTTATATTCCTTTTTATACTGCTTAGAGATGCGCTCCATGACCATGGTGCAATTTTCCTTTGAGGTGGTGGGCAGAATCAGCACATATTGGGTGGCTGAAAACCGGGCAAAAACATCACAGCTTCGCGTGCTGTTTTGAATCACCCTGAACAGGCCGTCCATCGCCCTTTTGCGCAGCTCCTCATCGGGAACCGTACCGCTGGCGTCTATTACGGTAAGCAAGCACACGAAAATCTGCTGGCCGTTACGGGGGGCCGCCCGGGCCTGTACCTGGTAAATATTTTTAAAAACCTCATATTCGCAATAAAAGGCTCCATCCGCGCACTCGGCCTCCTTCAGATCCTGTTGTATGATGCCGATATCTATTTCCACGCTGTGGGTAGTCTTCGCAAGCTGCCTGTATAAATTACGCAGCGAGGGCGAGGGGTTCACACCCAGCTCATGCAAAAACAGGTCGGTAATAAACCGGTAGTGGGAAATCGCCTTGTTCTGCTGTCCCTGCTTGATGTAGGCCAGCATAAGATACTTATGGGCATTCTCCTCAAACTGGTCGACGATAAGCGCCCGGTTGCATATCATCTCCACCTCGGCGTAACGCTCCATGTCCACCAGCAGGCGCAGGGCCTCGTATACGCACTTAAAATACATGGAGCGGTAGTAGCTGCTGACCGGCACCACCCAGCTCCGGTAGCCGGAGGAGGGCAGAAAGTCCCCCTTGTACAGCTCAATCGCCTGCATATATTTTTCTATGCGGTAATCGACGGCGTTGGAGGTGTTAGCGGCTTTTTTGTGACAGCTCTCAAATTCCTCAATATCAACCGTGCAGTCCAGCGAATTGTTCCACTGATACCCGCCCTTGCTGAAGGTGATGATCTGCTTCGCCATAGGGATACCGTTGTTACTGAACACCGTGCGCATGCGGTACGCCAGGTTTTTCAGCGCACTGGCGGGATTTTCGATATCGTTATCCTCCCACAGCGCGCGCATCAGCTCCTCCTGGGATATGGTCTTGTTCCGAAATGTTATTAGATACTCCAGGAAATTCCACAGCTGAAAGCTTCTTGCTGTGGAATCCTTAATGACAACATCACCGACGGTAATGGAAAATCCGCCAAACATCCCTATCCGGATGGGAGCGATAGCGGTCTGGGATACATCCGCCTGCATCAAATCACCTCGTTTAAAGAGAATTCCCCATCGCCTGCCTGCGCGCAGCCCGGATTGCAGTTTTTCTTTTCCAATGGGCTATTGCAGTTTCCTGTTTTTTATTATATAATAAAGAAGGTGAAAAAGCAACATTTCTGTTCCTCCGCCAAAGCGGGCAAGCCCGCCGTAACATTACATAGCATAAGGCAGGTACTATTACATGAGCAATGATCCCGATATCAATACGCCTACACCCCCTGCCTGGAATCGGAAAAGAAATACCCTCATTATAAAGGCAGCGTTGGTTGTGTTCAGCGTAGTTCTTGTCGTAACCGCCCTCACTCCGACCAAACAGCCGGAAGCTCCGCAGTCGGCGGAGGAACCTCCGGCCTCCTCGGTTTCCTCAACCTCCCCGGTTTCCTCGGCCGCCGACCTTCCCGTTTCTCCCCAAGAAAATATCGCTTCCTCCAGACCTTATTACCGCACGGATATTTTGTTTTCCACACCAGAGCGGGATAACTACGCGGGGGGTATGATATTGGAGATTCCCCGGCTGGACTATACCGGCCCGGTTCTGGGGGATATCTCGGACGCCACCTTAGCCAAGGGCGTTGGCCTCTATGATTTTTCCACCCTGCCGGGCCCTGCGAATATCAACGCGAACGTCAGCATAGCCGGGCACCGGGATTTGCATGGCAATGAGTTCTATTATATCGACACCCTGCAAAGAGGCGATCTGATGTATCTCAGCTACCAGGGCACACGGTATACTTACGAATATGAAACCACCACAATTATTGAGCCGGACGATTGGAGTGTAATCTACTGCACGGATTACAGCTGCCTGACTCTGACTTCCTGCGACCCCATTGGCGTGGCCAACAAGCGGATTGTTGTACGGGCCAAGCTGATCGCCGCCGATCCAATTTAAAGCAAAGGCTCAAAAGAGCCAAACTTGCTAGGGGGGACCTCGTTAATGGAATTGAATATTGACTTTATTTTCCGAAGGCTCGCCATGCTATTCATGGCGGCGCTGCTTTGTTTTGCCATGCCGCTGAACGCGTTTGCACGCCCTACCATTACTATATATGACCGGCCGGTTCCCTTGGCGGGCACCTCGGTGCTTACGCCATCCACCGGCTCCGATACATACGGCAACTCCACCGCGACCATTGACGCATCCAATATCTCCCAAGGGTATGTCATGTGCAAATACTCCGGCGGCGCGGGCAAGATCAAGGTGCAAATCACCAAGGGCAGCGGCACAACCTACACCTACAATCTGAACACCTCGGGAAATTATGAGGTGTTTCCGCTGACTGGCGGAGACGGCCAGTATTCCGTCAACATCTATGAGAATGTCAGCGGTAACCAGTACGCGCTGGCCTATGGCACAACACTGGATGTGGCGCTGTCCAATTCCTTCCTGCCCTTTCTGTATCCCAGCCAGTATGTAAACTTTAACGCCAACTCCAATACCGTCCGCAAGGGCGCGGAGCTGGCGGGTTCCACCGCGGGCGGCCTTAAGACTGTGGAAAATGTTTACAATTACGTCATCAGCAACATTTCCTATGATACCGCCAAGGCTTCCTCCGTTCAATCGGGTTATCTGCCGGTGGTGGACAATATTTTAGCCTCGGGCAAGGGCATTTGCTTTGACTACGCGGCGGTAATGGCGGCAATGCTGCGCTCTCAGGGCATTCCCACCCAGCTCAGGGTCGGCTATGTCTCAGGCGGGGTGTACCACGCGTGGATCAGTACTTATATTACCGAGGCAGGCTGGGTTAACGGCATCATACAGTTCGACGGTAAAAACTGGAAGCTGATGGATCCCACCTTTGCCTCCAGCGCCAAGCAAAGCGCCGATATCATGAAGTTTATCGGAAACGGCAGCAATTACAGCACCGTGTATATCTACTAAGCGTGTGATTTATACCTAAATAAAGCAGCATGGAGGTCACATTATGGCAAATGCGCAACAGATCGAGTCAGTTATCCGAAGGGATATGCTGTCACCCAACGAGATTTCAGCTTTCTGCGCGCAAATAACCATGATCCTGCACTCGGGCATTTCCATAGGCGAAGGTATCGGCATCATGGTGGAGGATATGAAGAACCCGCAGGGAAAAGAAATCCTACAGGTGGTTCATAAACATGTGGACGCCGGTTACCCCCTGTTTAAGGCGTTGGCCGCTTGTGAAAAATTTCCCAAATATGTGGTGGATATGACAGAGGTAGGCGAGGCCACCGGTAAGCTGGAGAATGTCATGGGATCCTTGGTCGCCTATTATGAGCGGGAGGAATCCATCGCCAAAAGCATCCGCAGCGCCGTTACCTACCCGCTGATTATGATCGTGATGATGCTGCTGGTTATCACGGTACTGGTGGTCAAGGTCATGCCTATCTTCAACGCGGTATTCTTGGGCCTGGGCGCCCAGATGTCCGGATTTTCCCGGTCGGTGCTTCTCCTTGGCGAGCTGGTCGGGGAGTATTCCGTCGCCATCATCGGCGTGATCGCCGCCGTTATTTTGATCTTTGTATTTATGCGCGCCACCTCGGGGGGACGCGCCGCGCTGGAAAACGCCAAATCCTCCTTTTTTCTTACCCGGGGACTTTCCGCCAAAATCGCGTCGGGACGCTTTGCCTCCGCAATGGCCCTGATGCTCGCCAGCGGCCTGGACACCGACCAGTCCCTGGAAATGGTATACCGCCTGGTGGACAATCCGCCTGCCCGAAAAAAAATCGCGCGCTGCCAGGAGCTTCTTGCGGAAGGCGTTCCCTTTTCCGACGCCTTGGTGAAGGCCGGAATCTTCTCCGGCGTCTATGCCCGCATGGTAACCGTCGCCTTTAAAACCGGCTCGCTGGACAGTGTAATGGCAAAGCTGGCCGTACGCTACGAGGATGAGGTGGACACCAAAATCAGCTCCATTATTTCCATTGTTGAGCCTACCTTAGTCGCCATACTGTCCATTATTGTGGGTATGATCCTTCTTTCGGTCATGCTGCCGCTTATGGGCATTATGTCGTCCATCGGATAACGGGAGGCGGCTTAAGTATGAGAAACCGTTTTAATACCACCACAAAGAGATCCCGGGGCTCGGCGGTCTGGGACTTGCTGTTGCCTGTCTGCTTCTTTGCCTTGATAATCGCCTTCTTTTTCCACGGTGTTGGCAGCATCAGCCAAACCGCCGACCAGGAACGGCTGCGTTCCGCGCAGAATGCGGTAACAAAGGCCGCCGTGCAGTGCTATGCCCTGGAGGGCCAATACCCGCCCGACCTCAACTATTTGCGAGATAACTACGGCTTGAGCATTGACGAGAGAGTATATATCGTGCATTACGATATGTTCGCTTCCAACATCATGCCCCAGATTACCGTGTTGCCTCGCGTTTTTTTAGGGGGGAACGCCAATGAATAAAAGTCTTGCCGACGGCAGTCATATGATTGACATTTTGTTTACCCTGGCTCTGTTCTGCGTATTTGCCGCCTCCTCTCTTATGGTTGTGCTCATCGGCGCACACGTCTATCAATCCACTGTGGAGAGCCAGGAGCAAAATTTTGTCACCTGCACCTCCGTGTCCTATGTCACCTCCAAAATCCGGCAGCATGACGCCTCCGGGGCCGTATACATGGATACCCTGGACGGTGTGGACGCTTTGGTTCTGGAGCAGTACGAGTTGGGCAGAACCTTTCAAACCTGGATATACCACCATGACGGCGCGCTTCGGGAGCTGATGACCGAATCCGGCAACGCAGGCTCCGTCCATCCTGACGCGGGACAGTCGATTGTCGAGGTGGAGGAATTCTCCATTTCCGCTGTAAACGCCAATCTGCTGCGCCTCTCCGCCCGGAACGATGCGGGCAAATCCGTGGAGATTATGGTATCGCTGCGGACATAGTATAATAAAGGAGGCGTCCCTCTTGCGCGGTAAATACACATCCTCAAAATCGGGACTTTTTTTGATTGAGCTGATTATTTCCATCGCTTTTTTTGCGGTTTCCAGCGCCATTTGCGTACAGCTCTTTGCCCAAGCGCATACTTTGAGCAGCAAGAGCGGCGATATCAATATGGCCGTTACCAGCGCCCAAAGCGCGGCGGAATATTTTAAAGCCTCCGCCGCCTCCCTATCCCTGGAGGAGCTGGCGGCGCTTATGGACGCCACGTCCTCCGGAGACTCCATCCTTGTGTATTATGGCGAGAACTGGGAGCGCCTGCCCGCGCCTGACTCCGCACGCTTCACCATGACTATGACGCTGGATATGAAGGATGCGCTGGCTGTGGCGGATATTAGGATAGACGACAGTCAGGGCGGCGTCCCCCTTTACCAATTGACCGCAAAAAAGTATATAGCCTAACCATTATTTTATGAAGAAAGGAGTGGGCCAGTGAGCGGAAAGCATCATACCGGCATTAATGTGGGCGGTTCCTCCATCTTGGTGATTTTTGTATTGCTATGCCTCACCACCTTTGCCACTCTTTCCATGGTATCCGCCAACGCGGACTATAAATTGACCCAAAAAACGGTTCTTGCGGCCACCTCCTATTATAACGCGGATGCTGCAGCGGAAGCTATTCTTGCCCAGATAGACAGCGTTTTGCTGGAGGGCGCGAAAAGCGGCGAAAATTATCTGCCCACGGTGGAGGCCGGCCTCCGTCAGATAGAAGGCGTGGATTACCGCCAGGATGGCACGGGAAGCCCCGTGGTCAGTTATTTGGTTCCGCTTAATGATTTTCAGTCCTTGTCCGTGGAATTGGCCCTCTCCCCTTCCCCCGCCACAGGGAACGGCAAGCGCTTCTCCATAACCCAGTGGAAGGTGCTGAACACCGCCCCCCTGGTGATGGGGGATGAAGGCATCGAAGGACTTTGGACAGGCGAAATCATATCCGGTTAGAGGGAGGAATTTTCATCGAGATTCTGGATTATTTAAAGGACGCCGTCGACCGTGAGTCGTCAGATGTCTTTATCATTGCGGGCCAGCCGGTGACCTACAAGATACAAGGTCAACTGGTTGCCCGGGACGAGCCCCGACTGGAACCGGCGGATACGGAAAGACTTATCCGCGGCATTTACAGCCTCACCGCAGACCGTTCGCCGGAGATGGCCATAAGCGGCGGGGATGACGATTTCTCGATTGCCGTTCCCGGCCTTTCGCGGTTCCGCATCAATGTGTACAAACAGCGTGGCTCCTTAGCCGCCGTCATCCGGGTTATCACCTTTGACCTTCCCGATCCGGAGAAGATTGGAATCCCCCAGACCGTCATGAACCTGACGAACCGCACCAAGGGGTTGATTCTGGTAACCGGCACCGCTGGCAGCGGCAAGTCAACCACCCTGGCCTGCCTTATCGACCAAATCAATCATACCCGCTCCGACCATATTGTAACCCTGGAGGATCCGCTGGAATATTTGCACCGGCACCGCAAAAGCATAGTCAGCCAGCGGGAAATCTCCACCGACACCGAAAGCTATGTGAAAGCGCTGCGCGCGTCCCTGCGTCAATCCCCCGACGTGGTGTTGCTGGGTGAGATGCGGGATCATGAAACCATCAATGTGGCAATGACCGCCGCCGAAACCGGCCACTTGGTCTTTTCCACCCTGCATACGGTAGGCGCCGCCAACACCATTGACCGGGTAATCGACGCCTTTCCGCCCAACCAGCAGAATCAAATCCGGGTGCAGCTCTCCATGGTGCTCCAGGCCGTGGTATCCCAGCAGCTTATTCCCACCTTGGACAATAAAATTGTACCGGCCTTTGAAATTATGATTGTCAACAACGCGGTGCGCAATATGATCCGTGAATCCAAGATACACCAGATTGACACCGTGATTTACTCCTCCGCCGCCGAGGGTATGCTGGCAATGGACGCCAGCCTGCTCTCCCTTTATAAGGGCGGGATCATTTCGGACAAAAACGCGATTATTTACAGCACCAACCCGGAGGTTATGGCAAAAAAACTCCTGCTGTAATCCACGCTTAACCCATGCCTACCCCCGTTGCCCGGCAGCTCATGCCATCTGGCTGGGCTGCTTTTATTTGCCCCCCATACCGCTACACAACACTCCCCGGAGCGATTTGCTTGAGGGTAACACCGGTGTAGTAGTTCCGCAGAATCTCGTCGAAGGTATAGCCCTGCCTTGCTAAAAAATCCGCCCCGTATTGGGATAACCCCACCCCATGTCCATAGCCGAAAACCTGAAAGGAGAAGCGGTCTCCGGAGGGGATATAGCTGATGTCCACATTATGGGAACGCAGGCCGAATAACGCGCGGATGTCCTTGCCGTGAAGGTCTGTCCCGCCCACATCCACCTGAATAATATAGCCGGATTGGGAGCGCTGGATTCCGGAAAACCAATTTTCCGGATCCTGGGGAAGCTGCGCCTCTGGATAGGCTGCCAGGATAGCCTGCCCCACCGTTTCCCGGGGCAATGTGACCTGGGTTTCATAATCGGGGGCGAGGATATCTCCTTCGCTGTCGGAGGCCTGGAGATAGGGCGCGCTGCCTGTCCAAATGTTGGAGGCGTCCTCCGTCTGCCCCGCCGATATGGCATGATAGGCGGCTACAATAGGCTCATCCTCATATTCCATAATATAATTGACCACACTGTCGGCCGCTGTGCAGATTCTGTCCCAGTAAATATCCCCGTTGTCGCCATAAAACGCCTTGGCCCTTTCTTCGGTGGTATACACCAGCATATTGGCGGGATCGGCGGAAAAATCAGCCCCCTTCAGCGCCGGATCCGGGTTTTCCAGCTGCACCCTATGATTGTGCAGCGCAAAGGTGTGGGCTGCCACCGCTTGGGCCTTCAGCGCCTCCGGGTGAAAAGACACCGGCATTTCCGACGCGACAGCCCCCCGGACAAAGTCGCGCAGCGCCACCGTTTCCACCCTCCCTGTGGACTCGTTGAGGATATTGAAGGACAATACTCCGTGCTCGCTGGTACTGCTGGAGGAAACTCCGTCCTTCGGCTCCGGCTCCGCCTCCGCTTCTGCCTGAACCGTCTCCGTCTCCCCCGTTTCCCCCTCCGGCGCCCCCCCGGGCTGTGTGGCCTCCGGCTGTATTCCGCCATCCTGCTCCTGCCCCGGTCTGTAAATCTGGGTCTGGGCACTGTTGACGGCAGGGGTCTCAAAGTTAAGCGCAATCATGGGAACAATTAGCAACGCCAACGCAAATATTGCAATAAAAAGCGCGGCTCCCTTCATGTGTAGTTCCTCCTTTTTATCGCCATATTCAAAACATTACCTTTAAGAAAAGGATTAATTGACTTTTTCCCAAGTGTGGGGTATAATTGATAAATGTTTGATAATGACATATTTCATTATCAAGGCTTCATTTTAAAGAAAAGAGGGTATATCCAGTGGAAGATGCAAAAAACACCATGGAGCAGTTTGATCCGGACAAGGATATTTCATTTTTATGCGAGCAGAGCCGCAAGTATAACTACATCAGTCCGGAAGATTTTACGAAATACAATATCAAACGCGGCCTTCGCAATCAGGATGGTACCGGCGTACAGGTTGGTATCACAAAAATATGCTCCGTGCATGGCTATATTATGGATGAAGGCGATAAGGTTCCCGTACCCGGCCGCCTGACCTACCGGGGAATCTCGGTGGATGATATCGTCCGGGGCTGTATGGCCGAGGATCGCTTTGGTTT